>Ga0214166_1000104_pt1 | contig 43739 bp, 25 predicted proteins | sample TroBogepilimnion_27_FD_153005 | JGI IMG/M metagenome (GOLD analysis project Ga0214166, IMG submission 153005) | Freshwater microbial communities from Trout Bog Lake, WI - Practice 18AUG2009 epilimnion v3 | ecosystem: Environmental > Aquatic > Freshwater > Lake > Epilimnion/Euphotic zone ...
TTGGTTCAGCAGTAGCAAACACAACAGTAACAATCGACAACGGTTAATAAACTAACGGGGGACTTAGGTCCCCCTACAGGATTCTAAATGTCAAGAATATTAAAGGTTAGCGGTGGTGATTATAGACTGCAAGTTCAGACTGGCGGTAATATCATTTTGGACACACAGTCCACCAATGGCAAAGTTCTAGTAATAGGCAATCTTGACGTTCAAGGTGCTTTGACTTATATAGAAAGTACCAACACACAAATTACCGACAACATAATTCAATTAAATTATGGTCAGACAGGTAACGGTATCAGTAGTGCCAATAGTTATGTTTCAGGTATAGAAGTAGAGCGAGGAAATTATAGTCCAGCACAATTATTGTTTAGCGAACAAGTTACACATTATGATTCAACTACAAGTTCGAACATTAGCGGAACATGGAGCGCACGAACAGCAGATGGTAAACTTAACGGAATACAACTAAGAACAATTACAAATGATGGACTTGGTAATTTAGTTTTTGATTTACAAAATTCAACAGTGACATTGCGTATTGCAAACAGCACAAATTACTATCTTAATGTATTAAATTCCAACGATATTCCAAATCTACAATACTTACAAAAATATGTTGCCACAACTTATGTAGGTGGAACCACTACACAAGGCGTTGCGATTGTAGATAGAGTTTTATATCCAGGTGTGGCAGGAACAACTATAGCAAATGCCAATAGCTCGATTGAAGCAAATGCTACAAATATTGTGTTTCAAATCTCTCAAGCTACACAATTTACAGTAAGCGGTAATGGAGCTCTTGCAGGAAATGTACAAATAGGTGGAGGACTTTCAACCAGTCCTCAATATAATACAATTACCAATACAAGCACTAATAATTTAATTATAACAGCCAATAACGGATATGTAGAAGTAAATGCAGTTACACAATTTGACAATGTATCTACTAATGTTACCTATAATAGTACTGGTACTCAAATTTGGTCTAGCTCTACAGTAGGACCAGCAAAGACAGGTTTATATTTTATAAATTCTAGTAACCGTACAGCTGATGAATTGATAAGTAGAAACAGAGCAGTGCTTTATAGCATTTTACTTTAAGGAATAAAAATGGCATTAACATCATATCAAATAGGTACAGCAAACACTAATTTTACAGTATATACTAGTGCAACTAGCGGAAGTCAAACTGGTAATGCTATTACTTGCATGATCATTTGTAATACCAGTTCAAGTACACTAGCTACAGTAACTTTGTATGCAGTTACTAGTGGAAGTAGTGCAACAGCAACTAACATGATCATAAATGCATTGAGTATTCCAGGTGGCGAAACTGTAAGTTTAGATCAAGAAAAATTAGTTTTAGGAGCAGGCGATTTTATTGTAGCTCAAAGCAATCAAGCCAATGTAATTTCAATAACTATTAGCACTTTACCAACATAATGAGATATCTAAAACGTCAAACTCTAAATCGCAGGGTTGCTAATGATACAACTTTGTATTCAGATACAGCCAATGCTAACGTCTATATTGCTCCAATAGGCAATGGTAGTGTGGTTCTGCCAACCGGTAATACGGCGTCTCGTCCAGGTAGTCCAGTAAATGGAATGATGCGTTACAATACTGATATCGACACTGGTGGCGAAGTAGAAGTTTATCAAAACGGTAGTTGGCGCAGTCTAAGATTCAAAGAATCTACAGGTATTACACAACAAAATTTAGGTGCTGGTGACAGCACACAAATTTATTTTGGACCGTTAAACCCAGCACCTCCTACGACTGTACAGAGTGGCGCAACATGGGGCGGCCAAAATATTTTAGTCATAGTTGAAAATGTTATACAACTAAACAATATCAACTATACTGTGGTACAAAATCCTAGTATTGGTGCCGATACTAGCGCAGTTGGCACATTAAGCGTTGCAGGTTCGACAGGTTCTAAAACATTATACTTCAACACCAGTTTGAATGTTAGTAATGCTAGTTGGGCAGGCAGTGTTGCAACATTAACACTATTGAATTCAAGCTCAACAGGAGTTCCATTCGCAGTAGGATCAACTATTACTGTGACAGGAATGAGTCCAACTGGCTATAATGGAGTATACACAGTAACAGGCGGTTCAGCTACAACAGTGACCTATACTCTAGTAAGTAATCCAGGAACTTTTCAATATGCCGGCACTGTAACTGCTAGCGGAACTACTCCAGCAGTATTTGCCAGTTTAGCTAATTTAATAGGTGCTAGTGTTACAGGAACAGGTATTGCCGCTAGTAGTACAGTGGCTAGTTATACTGTAGATCCAAATACCGATGCATTGACTAGCATTACAATGAATAATTTTCCTAGTAGTACTATTGCTATAAACACAGTTAATATCACCATTAGTGAAACTGCTATTACTGGTTCTGGATACTATTTGAAATTCAGCACTCCAGTACCTTACGGAAAAGTTGTCGTAGCTTTAATCGGTTTCGATCAATAATAGGAGTAACATATGGCCCAGATAGGTAGAATCGGCGGCCCGTTACTAGCAGATAATTTATTACGTAACGGCAATAATCTAGCATTTGAAACCAAACTACTTTACTTTGACGTAGCAAACAATCGTATAGGAATTAATACTGCTAGTCCTAGTGTAGATCTACAAACTCCTACATCTCTACAGACGGTAAATCTACAAGTTAATAACAATTTTGAAGTTCAAAACAATACATTAATAAATGGAGATACCATTTACCATTATTACGGTAATTTGAATTTTATTCCTAATCAGTCGAGTAATCCTACTATTAATTCAAGTGAACAAATAGCAGGGTCTTTTGATGTTTTTGATAACACTATATTTGTCGACGACGGTACGGGAAATACTGATCTAAATATTAGCCCTAACGGAAGCGGGCAAACAGTATTCGGTTCTGTGCCATCACCTACTAATGTATTAATTAATGGTAATCTTCATGCTACGGGCAATATAACTTGGGACGGAAATATTACACTAGGTTCAGCACCTATAGATACTATTACAATTACAGCAGAAGTTAATAGTAATATTTTACCAAGCACAAACAATACCTATACCTTAGGATCATCTGTTGATCCAAAAATCAGTGTGGGTAGTGTTTCATTATCATCGGCGTCAAGCCAATTCCTTTCAATAGCTCCGTATCGTACTAATCCGTCTACTACTGCACTTAATCTCAGTGCAAGATCAAGTTGGACTGTAGAAGCTTGGGTGTATTATGACGGAACAGCACCTTCTGGTGATATTTTACAAAAAGATGAGGTAATAGCAGTTAGAGTTGCCCAATACGGCCTGAGATTAGATGGTAACGGCTACTTACAAGGAAGAGTGGGCGGAGGCAGTAGTTCGCAACTAATATTGTCGTCAGTTCCTATGACCGTAAATTCATGGACCCATGTAGCGTTAGTATTAAGCTCATCAACATTATCTTTATATCAAAATGGAGCAAGGGTAGCTAGTGCTTCCTTAAGTGTTTCATTAACTGATTCTGGAGGATATTTTACCGTAGGAGGTACAGGAAACACCTTGACCACCAGTGTTGGAACTTGGAGCGGATATATTTCAAATGTGCGTGTAGTAGGCGGAACAGCAGTCTATACTGGGGCATCATTTACACCTCCTAGCACTGTACTTACGAGAATATCAGGAACAGCTCTTTTGTTAATAATGAGTTCCAATGCAACATTATTGCAAGATGGTTCTATTAATAATTTTACAGTAACAAATATTAATTCAGCAGTATGGTCTTCATCGAGCCCTGTGCCTATTCCGTCACTAAATTGGGCAAATTTATATGCTAATAATTTTATTGTAGGAAGTACAAGTCCTAACACTATAAATGCTACCACATTAAATTCAGGAAATTTAAGTATTACAGGAACAACAATTACTAATACTCTTAGTAATTCTAACTTGAATTTTGCACCTAACGGAACAGGTAAAGTTTTAGTCAACGGTAGTTCTATTCAATATGTAAACGGAAATAATATTGTAAATCCTATAGCAGGTGCTGATCTTATTTTTAGTTCTTATAATAGTGGAGCTTCATCGGGTCACTATAAAATTTCTGGAAAATCAGGAGTAGGAATTCCTACGGGAACATCTACGCAGTATCCTAGCAATCCAGAAAAAGGTGCTTTCAGATATAATATACAATTGGGTTATGCAGAAATTTATAGCGGCTCTGTTTGGCAACCTGCCTACGGTATTGCCGCAAATGCTACCAGTCAAAACGTTAGCGATTTATCTACTTTATACTCCATCGTATTTGGGTTTTAAGCATATTAGCTAAATACTATTACTGTAGAGTTTGACCAAAGCTCTACGATATCAAACTGTGGTAAACCCGCAAAGAACCGTAAAAGCGGTTGAAAGAGTGGTTATCCGTGAAACTCGGTGTATATGGGAGCATAAATGGCTGTTGGTCGAATTTCGGGTCCGCTCTTAAAGGATAATTTGCTTCGTAACGGGCAAAATTTAGCCTTCGAGACGAGCCTACTATACCTAGATGTTGTTAACAGCCGTGTGGGCATTAATACAGCAACGCCTCAATATGATCTCGATGTAAACGGCACCGTTCAAACAACAAATTTATATGCTACCGGTCAAGCGAATATCGGTACATTCACTATTTCTGGAAATAATATAACCAGTAGTAGCGGAGTTATTAATTTATCAACGCAGGCTAGTTACAATATTGTATACCAGGGTGCGCTAAATGTAGGCAATTTACAATTAGCTACTAATATAATAAGTTCGACAAACACTAACGGAAATATCAATTTAGATCCAAACGGATCTGGACAAGTAGTAGTAAATTCTAACGCCTTAGTTAACGGCAATTTACATGCTACTGGTAATATTACTGCGGACGGTAATATTCAATTAGGTGCCGCAACTAACGACACAATTACCTTTGGTGGAGAAGTTAATAGCAATATTCTTCCGTCAACTTCAAATACTTATAATCTAGGATCAAATGCCTTACAGTGGAACAATGTATATGCTACCACAGGAACGATTGGCACTGTAACTGCTAACACAGTTACAACAACTGATTTTCAAACTAGTGGTTTAGACATTAGCGGTAATACAATAACTGCTTTATCGACCAACAGTAATATTAGCTTTGTTACTACTGGAACTGGCGGTATTGTTCTAAATAACTTAAAGTTTTATCAAAATACCATTACTAATATAAGTCCTGGAGCTATAACTAGTTTTGTTGAAAGTACTAATACTGTTACATTTACAGGTAGTATTGCTAATGGTACTAATGTAGTTTTTACAGGTAGTATTACTAATTCAGTTCTGAATGTAACAAGCACACCATCAGGATCTGGACTAGCAGTTGGTCAAATTATTACCGGAACAGGAATAGCAGCCAATACCTATATTATTTCTAATATTTCAGGAACAGGTACTAGTTCAACTAGTTCGTGGACAATAAGCAATTATCAAACTGTTGCATCGGGAACAATAACTGCAACATTTACCATCCTAACAGTCACAGGAACACCAAGCGGAACAATACAATCTGGTATGGCTATCACGGGCGGGACTGTAAGTGCAGGAACAAGTATTATTGCATTAGGATCAGGTTCCGGTGGTGCTGGAACATATTATGTAACGCCAGCACAAACTGTAACTTCTACTAGTTTAACTGGAACTGTGACAGGATTTGTTAATTTTACAGGCACAGCAGGTATAGTTATTCCGTCAGGAAATAGTACAACTGACAGACCAAGTATTGCAACTACTGAGACTGGAATGGTACGTTTTAATACAGATCAACAGTATGTCGAAGTATATAATGGAACTGCTTGGACAAGTATTGCTGGTGCAAGTAGTGGTGTAAGTATTAGCTCAGCTACAGATATTGCATTGGGTATCGTTATAAGTTTAGGATAAAAAATGACAACAGTATTCAAAAATCAAATACAAAATAATTTAGGTCCCACTGCATCAGTGACTGTAACAGCTACACAAGCAAGTACTCCAAGTGCAGGTTCTGTGACTTATACATTTGCAACACAAACAACTGCGCTATTTCCAGTTGGTTCTTATATCCTAATATCGGGTAGTAGTGTTTCTGGTTATAACGGAACATTTGGTCCTGTCACGGCGTCAACTACGGGATCGGTAACTGTTGCCAACACAACAACTGGAGCAGCCACAGGGGGAACTATTTCAAATGTCTTTTGGTCCACTAATCCTAGTGCTAAAACAACAGTTATTGGATTTAGTTTAACAAACACCACAGGATATCTAGTGACAGCAAACGTGCAAATATCAGATACGGTGGCTGGAACAACAGCAAACTATATTAATAATGTTCCTGTCCCAGCTAATCAAAGTTTGCGTATAGTTACAGGTGGAGAAAAATTAATTCTAGGACCGAGTACAAATGTTATAGTAAGTAGTAATCAAAGTTCTAGTCTAGATGCTCTGTTGAGCTTTGTTGAAATCAGTTAAGGAGTGATATAATGGGACCACAATATGTAGGTGCAATAGGTGAACAAAATGTGTTTGGAGATAATAAAAGATTTTTCTACGCATTGTATCGTGACGACGTCGGCAATCTATACTATTGGAAAATTGATCAATTAACGGATACAGCTAGCTATGTTGTAAATAATCCAGGGCTAGCACAGAATGATTTTCAAGAATTCGAATATGGCGTAGATTTCTTTGATGGAAGATTAGCAACTGATCATAGTCGCCCTTATAGCAATTTGGCATTTGATCAATATAGATGGGATACACAAAACATTAATTATTATATCAGTACTGCATCAGGCAGCACAAAAGGACAATTTGTTGCTAGAGTAAATCAACCATATACCTATAGTGCCGGACAACAATTATCATAATTAAAGAATAAGGAATAAAGACATGGCAGAGTTCAAATTAGCTAGATTAAGATTTACCTGGAATGGTACTTGGGCACCTAGCACAGTATACAATCGAGATGCTATTGTGCAGTACAATGGTAAAACTTATGTATGTCTAGTTCCTAATACTTCTAGTTCTGCATTTACAACAGACCTAAATGCTCCAATACCTTTATGGAGTTTATTAATTGACGGTAAAAGTTGGCAAGGTGCATGGACGGCCAATGGCACATACTATACAGTAGGCGCTATTGTTACATTTGGCGGTGCAGTTTATATATGTACAACTTCAAACACAAGTAGTAGTAGTTTTGCAAGTGATCAGACCAATTGGACTTTGTATGTTCAAAATGACAAATGGGAAGGTGCTTGGGCAGCCAATACACAATACGGTATTGGAGATATTGTAAACTTTGATGGAATTGTTTATCGTTGTATAGTAGATCATACATCTTTATCTAGATTAGATGCTAATCCTAGCTATTGGTCAATTTATGATAATGGTGTTATGTATAGAGGAAATTTTACTGCTAATACACAGTATAATCTCAATGACATCGTTAAATTAAATGCCGAATTATTCATTTGTTCTACTGCACATTTATCGTCGGGAGCATTTGTTACAGCATACTGGACTTTGTGGATGCCAGGCGAAGATTGGCAGGGAACTTGGTCATCAAGTACAATCTATCAAATTGGTGATATAGTTAGTTATGGCGGATACGATTATGTTAGTCTTACAGCCAATAATTCTGCTAACAATCCTGTAACTAGTGTAGGAGTAAACTGGAATACTATTGCTACTGGCTACAGCTTTCAACAAGAATGGTCGGCCAGCACAAATTATAAAATTGGCGCAGTAGTTACTCGACATGGTCAAGTATTTGATGCTACCGCAGATAACAGCAATCAAGACCCCACAGGCGGTCTGGCAGTTGCCGCTACTTATGTAAGCGGTAGCGGAAACACTATCAACGTTACTGGTGTTTACTTGATACAAATTGTGCCAGGCATGACCGCAACTGGTCCTGGTTTTGCCAGCGGACAAACTGTTATTAGTAATGTAGGTACTGCTTATGCGGCCGCAATCACTCTTAGCGGACCTCCAGATTCTACTCCAAGTAGTATTAGCTTTATCGGTATTAATCAAGGTTTTTGGAAACTAGTAACACCTGGTGTACAGTGGAGAGGTTTCTGGGCACAAGGTATTAATTTTGTTCCAGGAGATTTAACTGTTTGGCAAAACGCCACATATCGTTGTATTCTAGCACATACAAGTATTCCAGGGCTTCGTCCTGATTTAGATAATAATAATACTTATTGGGTAGTATATCTATATCATGCAAGACACAATGCTGGACAAACCACCGGTGATCTAACTATTAACAATAATGGTTCTAATATTGCATTACCAATTGGACCTAATACTTATAGTTTAAGAGCTACAAATAATCTTCCAGGATGGAGATACATACTTCCAATTGCTAATGTTTATTATGTTGATACTGCTATTGGACAAGACAATAGCACTTATGGTACAACTTATGATCAGCCTTGGAAAACTATTGCTTATGCTTGCGCAACTTTATTAAAAGGTACACAAAATCAAAACGCTGTAGGATTTTTAACAGCTAATAAACAGTTTATTATTACAGAAATGTATCAATGGATGTTGTATCAAGTTGCTCAACAAATCAGCCCTTTTACTTCATCTAGTGTATTTGATGCTACTAAGACTCAGCGCGATGCAGGATATATTATTGATGCAGTTGCTTATGATTTGGGTCGCGGTGGCAATAGCCAAACAGTGGCAGCTACCTTAGCATATTTTAACACAGCTGGAACTTATTACAATACAGCAGTGACAACTGAAATATCTTATTTTATTGCTTCAATAACTTATTTAGGTTCGTTAATTCAATACGTACTAAACAATACAGCAGTTCCTGTAAGTTATCAATTAGTTAACGGTATATCTGTTGGCAGCAGAATAAGCCAAATAATTAATAATTCTACAGCAGTTTCAGAAACAGGATCAGCAACACCTGCAAATGGTGCAACTATTAATGTAGGTAACTATGCTAATATTGCATGGACATTGAATGGAATCAACAATCAACAATTAAATTTAGTAAGAGGCAATACATATTATTTCTATCTAAGTCTTGCAGGACAAACATTTAATATACAAACTACAAATAATGGTTATGTAGCATTAAATCAATGGACACAAGGTGTAACTGGTAACGGATCTACAACAGGAACTGTGACATTTACTGTACCTTATAGTGCTCCAAATAGATTGTATATTCAAGATACTAATCAATCAACTTTGTTTACACAATTAAACATTTATGATTCAAGTGCAACAATTACAACACAAGCAAGTGCTGTAAGTCAAGCATCTACATTAATTAATATTCTTACTACAGCATTGAGTCAACAAACTACTGCAAGTGTTCCTCCTTCTAATTCAGGAATCAGCGCAACAATTTTTGTAAAGACTGGTACCTATAATGAAATATTACCAATTAGTGTTCCAGAAAATGTAGCTATTGTAGGCGACGAGCTTCGCGGAGTAGTTGTACAACCAAGTATTATTATCAATACATATACTACACAAAATACATCAGCAACATTTACCGTGAGTTCAACTGCTGGTATGTATAATAATTGTCCAGTTCAGTTTTCAACTGGAGGAACTAGTGCATTAGGAACAGTATTTGGTGGTGTTACAATTGGACAGACATATTATGTTGTTGGTTCGAGTATCACAGCAACATCATTTGGAATTAGTTCTACTCCAAGCGGACAGCAAATAACTCTAACAACAGGCGGTTTAGGTGCTATGTATGTCTATGGTGGATATGCTCTAAGCAATATGTTCCAAATGCGTAACGGTACTGGTTTAAGAAATTTAACATTAAACGGTTTGTTAGGTACACTAGGCGCACAAAACGCATATCAGACACAACGACCTACAGGTGGTGCTTATGTAGCACTAGATCCGGGCCAAGGTCCAACTGATACTAGTGTTTGGATTTTTAGACGCAGTCCGTATATTCAGAACGTTACAACATTTGGCACTGGTTGTGTAGGTATGAAAATCGATGGTACACTACATAACGGCGGTAACAAGTCAATGGTTTCCAACGACTTTACACAATTAGTTAGCGACGGAATTGGTATCTGGTGTTATGGCCCAGATTCTAAAACAGAAGCAGTATCTGTGTTCTCATATTATGCCTACGCTAGTTATTTTGCTGAGAATGGAGGACGTATCCGTGCTACTAACGGTAACTCATCATATGGTACATACGGTGTTATTGCCGAAGGCTATGATACTACAGAAGTTCCTGCAACCGGCACAGTGTTTAATCGTTCAAGTCAAGTTCAAGCAAACGTACAAAGTAGTTTAGGTCTAAATGCAACTTTACTTAAATTGGCGTATGCAAATGCAGGAAGTGGTTATACTTCTACTACAACTAATATGTTGTATTATAGTAACAATCTTGTAAACAATAATTGGACAAATGATGGTTACTTATCTTTACAACAAAATAGTATTGCTCCTACAGGTAATGCAGAAGCGTGGACTTTAACTAGTACTACAGGAACTGCCGGCCAAGGATATGTTTATCAAAACGTTGCAGTACAACCAGCCGCGGCAGTTTATACTGGTTTAACTGGTAATAACTTATCTGGTTCAGGAACTGGTGCTACATTCAACGTAAACGTTACTAGCACTACTTATATCGTAACAGTTAACAACGGTGGTTCAGGCTATGTTACAACCAATCAAATTTTAATTACTGGTAGTACATTAGGAGGAGTTACTGGTTTGAACGATTTGACTATTACAGTAGCTAGTGTTAACGGTAGTACAATTCTTACTGTTACATCTGCTGGTACTGTACCTAGCGGAGCAAGTAAAACTTATTTTATTAGTACCTATGTTAAACAAGGTTCTGCACCAACTATAGATGTTTATGCTTTATTCAGTGGTAGTGTTGGCAATAGTGTTGGTAGTCATATGACATTTACATTTGCTACTGGTGCATTAACAGTAAGCAACACAAATAATCCAAGCGGATATAATAGTGGATTAATTCCAACTGGTTACGGTGCTATTCCGCAACCAAGTTCAAGTACTGCTACAGCAGGATGGTATAGAATTTGGATGAGTGTTTACGATAGTACAGCACAGAATAATGTTTTGCAATTCAGAATTTATCCAAGAGGGTTTAATGGATCCGCTGGTAATTCAGTAGTCTATGGTAATCAAGTTCAAACAGATAATAGTACACTCAGTTATTATCTTGAAACACAAAATACTCAATGGACTGCTTATGCTAACTATCAGGTTACTGGTTCAGGAGTTGGCGCCATTGTTGTTGGAGATGAGATACGAAGCGGTAGTGTATTCCAATCTTATGTTAATTTTGGAGGTTCGGGATATTTAACAGCTAGCAATAATGCTCAGTCTGGTACTACTACACAAATTGCATTATCGCAATCTGATACCAATGCTTCTAGTAACTATCTAGGCATGCGTGTTTTCCTAAATTCAGGAACAGGCGTTGGACAATACGGATATATTGCAACGTATAATTCTTCTACAAAAGTTGCTCAAGTTATTCAAGAATCATTTAATAACATAAATGTTTCTGCAACTAGTTCAGGAACTAATCAGTTTACAATAGCTAACGGTTTTGATACTACACAGTTATACGTTGGACAATTAATTACATTTATTCCAACTTATAATATTGCTAGTATTACTCAATCTAGTTATGGAACTACTGGGGTTACTGCTATTACTGGAGGTATTACAAACGTATTAAGTATTGCAAGTACAGCAGTTTTACAACTTAATATGCCAATTACATTTAGCGGGGTAGGATTACCGCTTGCTAATTTAACTAGCAATTATCAATATTATGTTTCAAGTATTAGTGCTAACGGAACAGATTTTAGTATTACTACAAGCATATACGGTGCTACATGGCCGTTGACCACTCCAGGAAGTTATACTTCGGGAAGTATTGTAATGACATATCCAACTAATACTGGATACCTGTACGGATTAAATTCTACAGCAAATATGTCTGTTAATCAGCCAGTTGTATTTTCTGGATCATTAATTGGTGGTGTTAGTTCGGCAACTACATATTATATTAATGATATTTTTGACGCAAATACATTTACAATTAGTAATACACTTTTAACTGTTAACTGTAATGCTACAAGCAGTGCTGGTGTTATTACACTGGCATCTGGCACTACTGCAAGTTTATCAACTTTTAATCCCATTTATTTTTCTAGTAATGCAATTGGCGGATTAAGCACATCAAAATATTATATTAATAGAATCGTAAATTCAACACAATTTACAGTAAATTCTGGACTGATAGTAACAACTGCAACTGCTAGTGCGGTAACAAGTAATTTGATTACTGTAACAAGTACATCAGGATTTGTAGTAAATCAACCAATTGTATTTACAGGACAAACATTTGGTAATATTGCAGTCGAAACAGTCTATTACATTTTGGCTATTAACAATTCAACTACATTTACAATCAGTCAAACACAAGGCGGCAATGCCGCAGTATTATCTACAGGAACTGGTAATCTGGTAGCAAGAACAAGTCCAGGAGATCAGACATTAACTACAGCCGGACCAAGTGCATTTACAGCAACTACAACCAGTGCTAAACGTTTAGTAACTTTTGGTGTAGGAACTATGAATGCTACACTATCTACTAGTTTATTTGGTAATGTTACATCTGGCGGTCTTTATTATGTAGCTACAATAGGCAGTAATTATATTACAGTCAGTGCAAATTCTAATTTAACACCGACATTTACATTAACAACAGCATCAGGAACAATGAGTATTGCAAGTCCTGGTTGGGATCATGTGATTCCAGGCACTCCTATTCCAACTTCTTTAGATACAACTACGATTTATTATATTGAACCAAGACCTATATTCAGTGATCCTCCGTTCACTCAATCAAGTGTTTCTTTAATATCGCAAGGTATTGGTGTTGCTTATGTTTCTATAGCCTATGGTAATAATTATTGGATTGCAATTCCAAATGCCAATAACATTGCGGCAGGATCAAGTAATGGCTCTACATGGACTACTATTGCATTACCTATTACAGGTACATGGACTGGTATTGCTTATGGAAATAGTTACTGGGTAATAGTTGGATCAGGATCAAATCAAGCATTGTATTCGGCTGCCGCAGGAGCCGGCTGGAAAACTAGTACTTTGCCACAATCTACTAGCTGGAGTCAAGTTGCTTACGGTATAGGTATATTTGTGGCTATAGCAACAGGTACTAATTTCTCTGCTTACAGTACAAATTATGGCGCAACTTGGCAAGCAGGTACTGGAATGCCAAGTGGTACTTGGACCAGTTTGACATATGGTGGCGGTATATTCCTAGCGGTATCGGCAGCATCGGGCACAACAGCATATAGCACAAACGGTTCATCATGGACACAAGGTTCTCTTCCTTCGGCTACTACATGGTCTAGTGTGACTTATGGTAACGGTCGTTTTGTTGCTGTATCTAGTACGGCTAGTACTACTGCTTACAGCTTTAATGGTATACAATGGTATTCATCTAATTTGACAATTACTGCAACTAGTGTTGTTTACGGTCAAGGTGTATTTTTAGCAACTAATAGTGGCGGAACTAGTGCATACATTAGTGATGATGGATTTACATGGAAAACAAAAACTGTATCTGCTAACACTATTGGAGCATCATCGTTTGGTTATATTGGTACATCGGGTGCAACACAATATAATGGAGTGTTTATAACAGTAGGTGGGCAAAGTGTTGGTAGTAATATTTCAGCAGGTATTAGACCTAAAGGTCGTGCTACAGTTGTAGCTAATACAATTACTACAATTAGTGAATGGGAACCAGGTTCAGGATATACCAGTGCTCCAACATTGGTATTCACTGATCCAAATGCTACAAGTATTGCAACAATTACACCTCGTATTAGTAATGGAAGTTTAGGAAACCCAACAATTACTGTAAGAGGTTTAGGTTATAGTGTTAACTCAACTTACATTGCTATTTCTGGTAATGGATATGCTAATACATATCAGACTGGTTATATTTTAATTGTTAATAATTTAACAGCCCTGCCTAGTCCAGGTGCCAACATAACTATCACAGGTAATACTAATGTCTATAAAGTCTCTAGTGCAACTGCAATATTTGGAACAACCGCTCCTAACATTGAAGCTAACATACAGTTAAATCCAAATATTACCACAGTACTAAGCCCGGCAGATGGAACCGTGGTCAGCATCAGAAGCAAATATAGCCAAGCACGTTTAACCAATCATGACTTCTTAAATATTGGGTTTGGTAATTTTGTTAATGCAAATTATCCTAATCAGTCTTTAATTGTTACTAATTCTATTCAAAGTAACCAAACAGTAGAAAACAATTATGGTCGTGTGTTCTACACCAGTACAGACCAAGACGGAAATTTCAAAGTAGGCGGCTTGTTTGGCGTTCAACAATCGACAGGTATTATTACACTAAGCGCGGCAAATTTTGGATTAAACGGATTGAGTAGTTTAAGTTTAGGCGGTATTGCAGTTGGCGGGTCAAGTGTAGTTATTACACAGTTTAGCACAGATGCAACATTTGCCGCAAATAGCGATAGTGTAATTCCAACTCAAAAATCAATTAAAACTTATTTGGCAAGTCGTTTAAGTCAAGGTGGTAGTAATACATTTACTAACCAGCTAGTTGCAGGTGTCGTAAGTGTAGGTAATCCTAATATTCTAGGAGACCAAATTCCAAAAGGTCTTGCATATTCGGCATTACAAGTTAAGCCAAAAATGAAAATTTTGAGTGTAGACGGTGGATTAACTGCTCTAAACTTCTTTATGTCGCATACTTGGAATCTCAATTATCAAGCACCGGCAAACTACACTTCGACACAGAATCAAGTATAAGATAAATATTATCAGAGGATATATAAAATGGCAGAATATTTACTAGGTAGAATTAAATTCGTATGGCAAGGTGCATGGGCTACCAGCACAAGTTATTTGGTTGACGACGTAGTCAGTTATAATGGAAAAACTTATATCTGCGTTGTAGCCCACACAGCTTCAGCTTTATTTGATACGGATTTTCAGAACGTAGTTCCAAGATGGAATTTGATGTCCGATGGTGTTACCTGGAGCGGCAACTGGACCAATGGTACATATTACGATATAGGAAGCCTAGTTAAATATGGCGGCACAGTTTATGTTTGTACAACCGGTCATAGTAGCGCGGCAAGCACAGCTTCATTAACAACTACTGCTGCCACAGCTACTGGTGGAACTGCAACATTAACATTTGCTACCCAAGTAGTACAACCATTTTTAGTTGGAGCAAGTATAACAGTTGCAGGTATTACTCCTAGCAATTTTAACGGAACATATACAGTCACCGCATGTTCTACTACTCAAGTATCATATGCGTTAATTGGTACATACGGACCACAGACTGTAGCTGGTACTGTTTCTGGAACAAGTCAATTAGGTCTAGAATTAAATTCAGGTTCTTGGAATCAATTTGCCACAGCATTTAATTGGACAGGCGCTTGGGCTGTTAATACTCGATATAAAGCACAAGATTTAGTAAGTTATGGCGGATACACATATATTTGTACAACTGGTCACGTTAGTGCCGCAACCACATCATTAGGTCTTGAAGTTAATTCAGGAAACTGGCAAACATTTAATGCTGGTGTAACTTATCTAGGATCATGGAATACTGGCGGTGGTGTACACTATAGATTAAATGATGTTGTAAAATATGGTGCTGACTTATGGATTTGTACAACTGCACACAATTCAACTACAACATTTGACACTAGCAAATTTGCAGTATTTGTAAACGGTTTTGAATTTGTTAACAGCTGGTCTAGTAGTTCAAACTATGAAATTGGTGATACAGTAACTTATGGTGGTTACACTTATGTTGCTATATTAAATAGCACAAGTGCAAGCCCACAAACTCCAAGTACATCTGGCACATACTGGCAGCCATTCACAACAGGCTTTACCTTCCAAGGCGACTGGCTAACTGGAACAACATATCAGATTGGTAGTGTTGTTAGATTAAATGGCTATACATATCTTGCTAAAGCAGATAATACTAGCCAACAACCTCCTAATAGTACTTACTGGTTCCAATTGAATAGTGGTCTAAAATGGAGTAATATACAACAAACTTATACAGGTGTTAGTGGTACTAACGTAAGTGGTACAGGAACTGGCGCCACATTTAACGTTGTAAGAAATGCCACAGTATATTCTGTAACTGTAAATGCTGGCGGTAGTGGTTATGCAACTGGTAATCAGATTAAAATTCTTGGTACAAGTCTTGGCGGGTTAACTCCGGTCAATGATTTGTTAATGACTATTACAGCACCAAGTGGTGCTGTTACTGCAATTTCTTCAGTTAACAATAGTATCGCGGTGAGCTGGACAAGCGGTACTGGTTATGTATTGGGAGATGTTGTATTATACGGTGCTAACAGTTATATCTGTGTTCAAGCACATACAGCCAGTTCTGGCAATACACCGGTAACAGATACAACTGGTACATATTGGAACTTGTTAACAGCTGGTGCTGAATCAGCACAGTTAAGTGTGACAGGTGACATGTTCTATTATAGTGCTACTGGACCAGCTCGACTACCAATCGGTAAAGAAGGTCAGGTATTGCGTGTTCAAAGCGGACTACCAGCATGGCAGTATTTTGGATTGATTAATAATGTAGTATACGTATCATCTGCTCAAGGTACAGATCGTCCTGATTTTGGTATTACTCCAGAAAATCCATGGGCAAGTGTTCGTTATGCTTGTCAACAAGTTGAAGCAGGTTATCTAAATACCAATGCTGGAACATTGTTAACCATGAACAAACAGTTTATGGTCAAAGAAGTTAACAACTATGTTCAAAATCAATTTAGTTTTTATGTAACTTCAACAACAGGAACTACTTTAACTGTTGGTGGCGGTGGCACAACAGCACAAACAGTAACAACCAATTTATATCTTGGGATGCCAATCAGTTTTTCAGCAAGTGTTGGCAATATTGTAGCAGGAACTACCTACTATGTACAAGCAATCGCAAGTACAACACAGTTTTCAATTAGTACCACAAGCGGTGGTAGCGTATTTACAGTAGGAACAGGCGGCGCTACAATTGGCACTTATGTTAATATTCCTTCAAAATCAGAAAGAGATTCAGGATTAATTATTGAAGGAGCAATTTTTGACCTTACACATAGCGGTAATTATAAGACACTAACTAATGCTAAATCATTCTTTACCTCTACAGGTAATTCTTATATTACAGGTGTTAATAGTTCTGACATTCCTCCATTTACAGCATCTCTAAACTATTTGAATAATACATTAATTCCAAATGTATTGTCTAATACAACAATATCACTAGCTAGTACATATCAAACTATCATGAATCCAGCTATTGCAACAACAGGTGCAAGTGGTACTGGTTCGGTAGCTACTATAACATACAGTGGCGGCGCATTTACTGTAGGAAGTTTTATTACAGTAGCCGGTGTGACTCCTGCAGGCTATAACGGCACATGGCAAGTAACTGCTAGCAGTTCAGGTAGTGTAAGTTTTGCAAGTACAACAACTGGTAGTCAAACAGTTGCAGGTACTGTACAAACACAAAAAGCCTTGCAACAAGTTAACACAAGTTATACAGCTGAATCAGGCTCTACAACTACTGTACAAAATTTAATATCAGTAGTTGTTAGTGCCTTAACAGCAGGTACAACTGCGGGATTACCAAATCAAGCAACACCAAATACTACTATTAGTATTAAGACCGGAACATATAACGAAGTACTCCCAATCAATGTTCCAATCTTTACAGCTTTAGTAGGAGATGAATTACGTAGTACTGTTGTTCAACCATTCCAAGCTGATCCACAGCTTGCAACTGTTGTGCCAAAAGCACAGGCAGCATTGAATCGTATTAGAAGTTTAATTCCAAACTTGTTAACTAATACTGCAATTACTCCTTCAAGTGGTAATACTGCAACACAAGTTACTACATTGCCAGCGGCTTCTACTGGTAGTACAACAGCAGTAAGTAACGTACAAAATACCTATGCTGTTTTATATCAACTAGTTTCAAGCGGATTAACAAATGAGCCAGCTATTGTTATGCCTCAACCAACAGGTTATAATACAAGCTCATTAACCAATACTGCGTATGCAACTACAACAGGTAGTAACTCAACTGGGGATACAACTGGTTACGGTTATGCAGTTGCTCAAATTCAACAAAATTATCAGTTCCTAATATCGGATACATTACAATATTTGATCAACAATCCAGGTACTAGCGGCTATACTGGTCAAGCAAGTCAGATTGGTTTAGGTTATAGAGATATACAATATATTTTAGATAGTGTTTGTTATGATTTAACATACGGTGGTAATACACAAAGTCTAATTGCTGGCGCGGCTTATTATTCATTATATAATTTGCAAATTACTTCAGCACAAACTGCGGCCTATGTAAATGCATTAACAGCTCGTCTAAAAGTAATTATTGGTAATATTGTTACAAAAACAGCAACATCTTCTCAGTCAGGCAACAACATTGTACAAGTTACAACTGGTACTGCTGGCTCTACGGCTGCCGCAGGTTTTGCACAAGATCGTGTTCAGAATGTTATTAATTGGATTAGTAATGCGGCAGCAGATGCAACTATTGCTCCATATTATGGTTGGGTAAGTCAGCCTTTACAAACTGCTTATACAGCGGTTACTAGCAAAGTAACAGAAATTGCCAGCGATGCAACTGTATGGGTCAGCAAATATTATCAATCAACAACATTTACTAATCCTTCTTTGATTAATCGTGATGCTACATTGATTGTTAACAATCTAGCATATGATATGATGTATGGCTCAAACTTTAATGCTATACAAGCAGGTCGTGCATTCAATCGTGCTAATACTAGTGCTACAAATTTACGTAGTGCTAGTAGTGGTGAATTACCTCCAACACTGGGTGCAATTAATTTCTTAAGTTATAAAGTTAAGCAAATTGCGGCTAGTGGTGCAGTTGTTCAAGTTCAAGCAAATATTGATGATATAGTTAACTTCTTACAAGTTGGAAATGCTAGTACAGGTTATACTGTAAGTAGTGCTCCTCCACAAATCATTTATCCGCAACCAGCATTACCAGCAACTTCTTATAGTGCAGTAAGCGGCATTACACTTACCGGCTCTGGTTCTAGTGCTACATTTACTATTACTCGTACAACAAATGGTAATGGTTATTATAATTATTTGATACAACCAACTGGCGGCAGTTCAGGTACTAATTATGCTGTAGGTAATACAATAAGAATTTATGGAGACACCATCGGCGGTGTACGTTCTACAAATGATATTGTAATCAACGTTACACAAGTTGTTGCCGGTGCTATTACAGCCGCTACATATTCAGATGTTCCAGCAACTATTGGTATGTTAGAAGCTAACCGTGCATTCTTCTTAGCTGAATTAATTGCATATATCAATGCTAACTATTCAAGTATTACAACAAATCCTAACTACACAGTCGCTAAAACACAGCGTGATGCAGGGTATGTATTAGATGCTATACACTATGACTTACAGTATGGCGGTAACTGGGCAAGTCAAAATGCTGGTATGGCCTATTATTCAGCATTATATGGATCACAAATTGCTAGTAGTTTAACACCAGCATTTGCTAATTCTCTAAACTACATTACTACATTAGCTCAATCGGTTATTGTAGGAACAACAGTAGCAAGTCCTTTACAGTCAACAGTTACACAGGTAAAACCAACAACAGCAGGCCTATATGGAAGTGCTCGTGACGCTCTACGTTTTGCTACATTAATGGGCGGAGTTACTGCAATCATCTATAATGGATTGACTACTGGTACCCAAACATTATCTATTTCAACTATTTCTGGAACAAATACGTTTACTACGGCTGCTGGTACTAACACAATTACCAATACTAACGGAACCGCAGTAACTTTATCTAGTTCTGGTAGCTATGTTCAAGGCACTCCTTTTACTACAGGTTCAAGTATTACTACAACTAGCGGTTTAGCTGCCAATACAACTTATTATGTGGCCGCAACAACTTCAGCTTCTACCACCGTAACACTTGCAACTAGTTCATTAAATGCTTTCCTTGGAACTGCAATTACATTTAGTGGTGGTTCAACAGCTATTAGTAATGGCACAGTTACAACAGGATCAGCTAATCATGGATTAAGTGTTGGCGATATTATTATCCCACAAACTACAAGTAACGGTCTTGTATCAACAATTATTGGTTCTGGAACTCCTTATTTTGTCGCAAGCACCCCAACAACTAGTACATTTACATTAAATGCAAGTTATAATGGTAGCACATTGTCTTCATTTACTAACGGCACTGGTTTGTCATTGGTAGTTCAAGCACTTAACATGCCGTATATTGGTTGGGCAAGTAGTGCCGCTCTAAATGCTTATCAAACAGTAACCGCAAATATTACCAATTATCAAACTGGTGCTACAGCATCCTTTACAGCTAGTCTAAACGGTACAACTACTATTAACGTAACAGCAGTTGCATCGGGAACTATTGCTATAGGTATGCAGTTAACTGGTGCCGGTATTGTTGGCGGAACAACTATTACTGCATTAGGAACTGGTTCTGGTAGTACAGGAACTTATGTAATAAGCAATGCAACTACTACTGGTACAGTTACTGGAGTTAGTGTAACAGCGGCCACATCAGGTGTTATTACATTCCTAAATACAAACTATCCAGCATTAACATATAATCAAACTTATGCAAGCCGAGATACATTCAATGTAACATTGGCTGCAATGCTTGATGCAGTGACTGGTAGTAATTTTGCAACTGTTCAAGCGGGTCGTGCTTACAACAGAACACAAGATTATCAAGTTGTTGGTTACGAAAAAACTGCAACTATTGCTTCATTAAATTATTTGCAAACATTAATTGCAGGTACATTATCTAGTGCAACATATTCTGCTCAATTAACATCTGCAACTAACAGTATCTATCAAGTTATTGCTATGTTGACTAACGGACAGTATGTACGCCCTGAAGTCAATGGTACAGTTACCTATAACAATAATTTAGGTATAATTAATGGTGCTGAAATCTTACGTGCTAATATTCCATTCTTGCAAGCAGAAATTGTAGCATGGTATAATGTAACTTACTCATGGACCGTAAGTTCGTTGTCTAGTACTGGTAACTTAATTACAACTAGTTCTGCTCATTCGTTAGTGGTAAATGATCCTGTAGTATTTGCAGGAACAAGTGCAGGTGGAATTACTACTGGTACAATTTACTATGTTGCAAGTGTACCAAGTACTACTACATTTACAATTACAACAGCTGAAGGATATCTAAATGCTAATACAGGATCTACATATTCAACAGTAGTATTAACTAACGTAGCAAGTCCAACATTGACTGCAAGTTATTATTTCCAAGTTAGCGGAACTCAAAGTGATATCAGCTATTACTTAAATGCTATCATACTTGATTTGCAGTATACAGGAAATTATAGAAGTCTGCGTTATGCAAACGTATTACTAAATTCAGTTTACGGATCTGCCGGTAGTAACATGTGGTTAGTACGTAATGCTTGCGGTGTACGTAACATGACTATGAATGGATTAACTGGTACATTAACTAATCCAAGTTTAGCTTATGGTACAAAACGTATTACGGGCGGAGCATATACAAGTTTAGATCCAGGATTTGGACCAAACGATAGTAATGCATGGGTTAACACACGTTCAACATACGTACAAAACTGTACAATGTTTGGATATGGCGTGAGCGGTGCTAAAGTTGATTCTGCACTACACGCCGGTGGTAATAAGTCTATGGTTTCTAACGACTATACATGTATTATTAGTGATGGTATCGGTTGGTGGACTACTGGTTCTGGTGCATTAGCCGAACTTGTTTCAGTGTTTAATTACTATTGCTGGGCAGGTTACTTAGCCGAGCTAGGCGGACGTATGCGAGCAACTAATGGTAACAGTTCATATGGTGTATATGGTGTTGTTGCCGAAGCTACTGATACATTTGAAATACCATTAGTAGGTACTGTAAATAATCACTATAATCAAGCTCAAATTACCAATACTGTTACAGACGGAACTACACAAATTTTACGTTTAGAATTTGTTAATGCAGGTATAAATTATACTAATTCTTCAACAACTATCAGTGGTTCAGGATACAATGCGGCTACAGTTCAAGATGAATTCCGTGATGCCGCTATTTTTGAAACTCGCTTAATTGACCTAAATAATGGTCAAGGTGTTGGAGGATCAAGTTATGTATCAGTTAGTAATACTTCGCAAGGTACAACATTATCTGGACCATATACTATATCATTAGCCGCAACAGATACTGCATTATCTGGAGCATATAATGGTATGCGTGTTCAATTGGTTGCAGGTCTAGGTGTTGGCCAATATGCAAATATTTTGACTTATACCAATGCAAGTAAAATAGCTACTGTGATACGAGATAGTGTTCCACCTGTACAGATTATTTCTACACAAACAACTAATAATTTAATTACAGTATCAAGCACAGCTCAATTATATGTCGGACAAGCAGTTTATTTTGGCATAGCTACAGGTTCTTTGGCAGCTGGTACTCTATATTATATTATTAGTGCAAACTTCTCATCAACACAATTTGCAGTTAGCACAACTTCTGGCGGTTCAGCAGTAACTTTATCAAGTACAGTATCACAAGCTACTGCAACTGTAACTGCAACAGCTAGTACAAATAATTTGATAACTGCTACAAATACATTTGTAGCTGGACAGATGGTTACCTTTAGTTCTAGTTTCAATGGTATTAACGCAGGACAAGTGTACTATGTATTAGGGAACAATTTGTCAGGAAGCTCATTTGCAGTTAGTGTCAGTGCATTTAATTCAACACCAGTTACAATTACTGCAACTGGTAGTGCTAGTGCAACTGCTACAGCATATTATCCAATGTATGTAGCTGGTTGGGATCATGTTGTTCCAGGAACAACTATTACTAACACACTAGATGTAACTTCTTACTATATTGTTGAACCTCGTATTCAATATTCAAGTCCAGGATTTACAAGTACACCACGTACACTACAAACTGCTGGTACATATCCAACAGTTGCTTACGGTGCAGGATATTATGTAGCAGTAGGTCAAAACTCTACTACTTCACAATACAGCTCAAATGGCAAAACATGGAATGCTGGTGGAGCAATGCCAAGTAGCTCAAACTGGGTAGATCTAGTTTATGGTGGCGGTTATGGAGCAACAGCAACCGCAATCGTTGGAGGCTTAGGTGGTTCTGGAGCAACATTTACAGCAGTATTAGGTTCAGGATTAACAGCTGGGCAAGTTGTAAGCGTAATTGTTACAAATGGCGGTATTAATTACAGTAGTCCTCCAACAATTACATTTACAGGTGGTAGCGGTTCAAATGCTGCCGCAGTTGCTACTGTGTTAAATGGTGTGATTCAATCAGTTACAATGACTGTAACTGGATCAGGTTATACTAGTGCTCCAGCAGTGGCCGCAGTAACTAGTATTATTACAAGTTTTGTAGTTACTAACTATGGACAAAATTACTATAATCCACAAGTAACAGTAACAGGTGGCGGCGCAAGTGTTCAAGCGACGGCAGTTGCAAGTACAACTAATGCTGGTGTTACATCTATATCTGTTTCAACAGGCGGTACTGGATACACATCACAACCAACTGTAACAATCGTAGATTCTGGTGCTAGATTTGTGGCAATTGCCGGCGGAACTACTAGTGCCGCAAACGTTACTGTAGCTAACTTAATAGCAGGAACTACTTGGTCATCTAGCTCATTACCTGCTTCTAATTTCTTAGCATTGGCTTATGGCTCTGGTATTTACGTGGCAGTTGGTGGTACTGGTACTAGCCCAGCGATTGCATCAAGCGCAGATGGTGCTAGCTGGATTAACAGAACAGCAGTTGGTACAGTAACCTACACAGCAGTTGCATATGGTAATGGTTATTTTATTGCAATCGCAAGTGGTAGTACAGTAACAGCATTGAGCACAAACGGTGTTGCATGGGCGTTAGGCGGAGCTTTACCAAGTGCCGCTACATGGACAAGTATTACATACGGTAACGGACGTTTTGTTGCAGTAGCTAGCGGTAGTAACACAGTTGCTTATAGTTATAATCAAGGTACAACATGGTATGCAAGTACTAATGCAGGAAGTGTAGGTTTACCTTATGTACAAAACTGGAGCAAAGTACGTTACGGTGAAGGTCAATTTATGGCAGTAGCTACAAGCCCTGCATCAGTAACATTGACTGCAACTAGCGCAAGTGGTAATTTGGTAACATTAAACAGCGTTAGCAACTTAAACGTTGGTAACAGTTTAATTCCAACAAGTGTAACAGAATCTCCAACAGCTACAGCTACAACTCACTCAACTGCAACCAGCGCAAGCGGTGCTATTATTACCAATGGTGTTTTAACAGCTAGCAATTCAACTGGTACATTGACTAATGGTATGCTATTGACAAGTACTGGCGGTATTGTTGCTGGTACGTATATTCAAAGTACAAATACTGTTTCATTCAACAGTATGATTAACACTACTTTGATGACAGTATTCAGCGGTACCGCTCCAAGTATAGGAATGACCATAACTGGAGGTTCTTATGCAAGTGGTACATACATAACTGCTATAAACGTAGCATCAATTACTGGTTTTATTAGCAATGGTTCTTCAGGTACTAGCGGTACATTATTAACTCCGGTAGTAATTAATAGTGGAGCACCAAATACTTACATGTTAATTACTGGCGGCAGCACAAGTGCTAATACTTATATTAGTTCTAATACACAATTTTCTGCTACCGGCGGCAGTTTAACCAGTTCAACTTTAACATTAGGGTCAGTATCTGGTACTGTTGCAGTAGGACAGATGGTAAGTGGTACTGGTATTCCAGTAGGTACATATATTACTGCATTTGGTTCAGGCGGCTCGGGCGGTGGTGGTACATACACCGTTGCTGGTGCAAACATTCCGGTAGGAACCCCAACAGGAACTATTTCAGTGGTTGGTGTTGTATATAATTTGAATAATAGTCAATCAGTAGGTACTTCCGGTTCTCAAGTAACATTTACAGGAACAAGTTATAACGTAACTAATAGTCAAACAGTTGGTAGTGCAGGTGCGCAAGTTTCTTCAACTGGCACAAGTTATAACTTATCAGGCCCAACTGGTGCAAGCACTCAAACTCAGACCTCAGCAACTATTACTGGTACATTAGATTTAGTTACAGTTGGTAGCACTACAGGTATGACAATTGGCGAGCCAATATCGTTCTTATATAGTTCAGTTAATACTACATTGTCGGTTGTAAATAGTGCAAATAATTATCTAACGGTTGCTAGTACAACAGGTATGTCTGTTGGCACTAGTATTATCTTTACAGCAGTAACACAAAGTGGTTTGATATCTGCAACTTCTAGTACTGGCAACTTGATAACAGTAAGCAATACTACTGGACTTGTAGTTGGCGAAAGTATTGTGTTTACAGCAGTCACACAAACAACTACATTGACAGCAACTACTCCAAGTAGTTCTACAATGGTTGCTTATATCAGCGGAACTACCCTATTTGTTGGTTCAGTTGGTTCAGGTACTGTTGCTGTTGGACAAGTTCTAACTGGTTCAACAACTGTAGCTGGAACATATATTGTTTCTAATATTAGTGGTTCAGGTGCTGGTTCTCAATGGACTGTAAGTGTAAGCCAAACAGTGGGTTCAAGCGGATCACAACAGGCATTAACTGGAACTGGTAATTTGATTACATTGAACACAACAACCGGTATGGTTGTTGGTGAATCATTCACAGTGGGTACAAACGTAGGCAACTTGCTAACATCAAGTACATATTATATTACTAAGATTATTGGCAACCAAATTGCAGTTGGTACTAGTTCAGGAGCTACTAGCGATTTTACAGTATCTAATACAACTGGTCAAAGTGTATCAGTAACTGCTGGTTCAGTATTTGGTGGTATTACTAGCGGTAGTACATATTATGTAACAAGTATTCCAACACCAGGAACTAACGGTACAATTACAATCAGTACTAGTTATGGTGGTGCTAACCTTACATTAACAAATGCTACAGGATCATGGACATGGATAGCTGGTGCCGCATTTGGTAACTTATCAGCTGGAACAACTTATTACATTACAAGTATTCCAACACCAGGAACAAACGGTACAATTACAATTAGTACTACAGTTGGTGGATCTACTTTTGTAGTTGGTAATAGTTCAGGCGGTGCATGGACAGCACTTGTAGGTAGTGTATTTGGTAACTTAGTTTCAGGTAATACGTATTACATTACTGAAATTTTATCAGGTACTAACCAAATTGCTTTAGCAACAACTTATGGTGCAACCAGTAACTTTACACTAGTAACACAAACTGGTAGTTGGGCATCTACTGCGGGTAACATATTAGGTAATTTATCATCAGGTGCTACTTATTATATTGCAAGTATCAACAGCAATACTAATCAGGTAACATTAAGTGCAAGTCCTACATTATCACCAGTAGTAACATTAATAAATGATACAGGTGCATGGACTGCGGTGATTGGTAACAATTATGCGGCTACAAGTCCAGACGGTATTAACTGGAGTACACAACTGTTAGGTTCTTACAATAGTTGGAGTTCAACAGTATTTGGTAATCCAATTAGTGCAACTTTAGGTGCGCAACCAACTTGGGTATCTATTAGTAGTGCTACAAATACAACTACAGCAGTAAGTACTCGAGCTGGTGCAACACCATTGGGACGTATGAAAGTAACTGCTGGTGCAATAAGCGAAATTCGTTTAATTGAACCAGGTAGTAACTTCCCTAAAGGAAACGTTACAGCAACCACTATCAGCACTAATGTAATTACAGTTGATGACACAACTAATTTGGTAAATGGACAACCAGTTATATTCAATCAAACTACAGGTGGCATTACAGCTGGTACATTATATTATGTATTGTGGGGTAGTATTACTGCATCATCATTCCAAATTACTGCAACACAAAATGGTACAACAGCAGTATCGTTAACTACGACTGCACCAACTGGTATGATTTATCGTGCAGGTTCTATTGTTACACAAATTGATCCTAACAAAGTACTGGTAGCGGCAGTAAATCCACGTCAAGGTGATGGAGCTTTAGCCAATCCTAGCTTTAGCAATAGGGGTAGTGGCAATTCTACTGCAAGTGCAAGTACACTAGGCGATGGATATGCTGATTTATTCCAAACAGGCGGCTATTTGAACGTAGCTAACTTGTTTAGTTTACCAACACCAGGTTCGAACATTCAGTTTGGTACTATTCCAGGCGTATGGTATAAATTAGTTACAGTTACAAACGTATTAGGAATAGCAGGTGCTTATACAGCACAGCTACAGATTAATCCAAATATGACAACCTTGTTAGCACCACCACACGGTGATACAGTAACCACAAGATTGAAATATAGTCAGGTTCGTTTAACTGGACACGATTTCTTGTACATTGGTACTGGCAATCAAGTACAAACTAACTATCCAAACGTTATTACAACCAATGCAATCCAAGCTAACCAAACTTATGGATTGGGAGGCGGTCGTGTGTTCTATACCAGCACTGACCAAGACGGTAACTTTAACGTTGGTGGATTATTCGGAGTTCAGCAAGCAACTGGTACTGCTACATTGAACGCTAGTGCGTTTAACTTGTCAGGATTACAATCGTTGCAGTTGGGTGCTGTGAGTTTAGGTGTTGGTTCTGCGACTGTTACACAGTTCTCGACAGATCCATACTTTACAGCTAACAGCGATAATATTGTTCCAACACAAAAAGCTATCAAATCGTACATTACCAGTCAAATTGGTGGTGGAGCAAGTACATTGAACGTAAATACGTTGACTGCGGGTGTAATCCAGTTGAGTGGTAATACCATTACAACTACATCAGGTGGACAAATCATTGTAACAGCAAAAATTAACTTCACAGGTGGCTTAGACGGCAGCCCTGTGTCTTTAGCATACTTTATGACAAAATAACGGAGAAATAAAATGGCAACAGGACGTCAAGCATCAGTATCACCCAATGCAACAACATTGAGTACAATCTACACAGCACCGTTGGGATATTATGGTATCTACAACATCAGTATTACTAACACCAATACTACACCGGTAACTGTTCGTTTAGCAATTTCAACTTCTGGCGGTGCTACCCCCACTCCAGCGGCTTACGAATATATTGAATTTAATTCAACCATTGTAGGTTCAGGTGTATTAGAGCGTACTGGAATTGTTGTAGGTAACCAATTAAACATTGTGGGTTACGCAAGTAACTCAGGCGTTAATTTTAACGTTTGGGGAATCGAGACATCAACATCATAAGCGAGAAATTAAATGGCAAGATATAATACGCAGTTGCCTATGGCTTTTGCACCAGCTACAGGGCTGATTCAAACCGTAAATAGCAACACAACAATTACAACACCTTATCAAGGACTGTATACAGAAATTTCATCGACAACTTCTGCAACGTTTACTATTACCTTGCCAGCACCGGCAAGTTTTCCCGGTACTACACAGACCTTTTTTAATAACTCGTCATATTCGGTCACACTAAGTTCTTCGGCAAACTTTGTAGGCAGTATTGGTTCAAATTCAACTAGTCTTACACTATTCCCAACTGGTACAGTTTCAATATTTTCTGATGGAACATATTATGTATGTATGGCAGGAACTGGAGGCGGTTTAACTGCGAGTACTTTAAGTGCTAGTTCAACAGTTACATTAAGCCCAGCTAATGCTAACGTAACACTTAGTCCAACTGGTTCTGGTCAAGTAACAATTAGTCCGGCAACAACTGGTTCTATTACTAACATGACTTTTACTGCTGGCGGATTAACAACATTACAACAAACTACTGAAGTGTTGGTAACTGCGGCAAGTCCAGGAGGTACAGTAAGTTTGAACTATAATACTTCAGACATTGTTTATGTGACAGGTATGAGTTCAAACTTTACGCTTGCACTTACTAACGTACCTAGCACACTATTAAGAACTATTACAATCACATTGATTATGGTACAAGGTGGTACACCTTATATTCCAAGTTCAGTTTCAATAAACGGAACTGGTGCAAGTATTACATGGCCAGCTGGTATTACTCCAAGCGGTACAGCCAACAAGGTTAACATTGCCACTTTCTTTATTGTCAATGCAACAGCCACTCCTAACTATGTGTTAGGTCAGATCAGTGAATACGGATAATCAATAATTTAGGAGAATAAGAATGCCAATTACAAGTACCGTGGGAGGAAGTGTTGAGTTAAAAGGACTTGGCGGCGCTCACCCAGGAGTTGCACCAATAGATACCAGTGCAAGCACTGCGGCTGGATCCATCGGAACTATGACAGTATCATCCGGCGCCTGGGTAAGTTCAGGAACTACTCCACCAGGCTACCCATCTGGATATTACCCTCTTAGTATTTCTAGTGTGTCGGGGCAACGTGTAGCATTTGATCCATTCGGACAAGGTGCAATTACATATAGCATTCCAAATGCAACTAGTGGCACAATTAGTAGTGTGAGCGGAACTACAGTTACTATCAGCGGCAATACAAGTGGTATGAGCCAAGGTAGTGACTTTACAATCACGCTGCCTGGCGGCGGCACTGGTTCTAATAATTATGTATTTGGACAATTATATCCAGGAACATATTATGTTGCATCTGTATTAACCAGCAATCAAATAACTCTAGCAAGCAGTTATTCAAACGCTATAGCTAATAGTCCTATAACATTTACTGGTACCTATAATACTAGTTATGGTTACACTGGTATGCAATATATCAGCGGAGGGTTGCCCAGTGGACTTACATTTACTGCAAGTACTGGAACAGTGAGCGGAACTATACCAATTAACAGTAACTCAAATCCAGGTTACAATAATGGTATGATATTGAATTATCCACCAACGGGCGGATTGTATTCAGGACAACCAGTTCCGTCTACCGCTTACGGATTCAAAGTTCGCGCTACCGATGCACTTGGCATTAATACTACGGATCGTACTTACAGTATTAACTTGAGTGTGCCTTATGCATATCGTCAAGTTATTACTACAACATATCTACAAGCTGGTTATGCCAATAGTGCAGTTTGGCAAACTACTTGCCGCGTTACAAATTCAACAGACACTTCTATCGACTTAGGATCTGCAGGATATCAAGAAGTTGCCCATAATTATCAAATGAGCGCACACAACTATACACGCAGTTTTACATTTGGTGCGGCTGGAACTCATTGCGGTGCTGCCAGTAACGTTATTGCATTTAATATGCGCACTGAAACAGCTAACACTGCTGGTTACTCACGTAGTTATCCTGTAAGTCAAAACAACTGTTCTACCTTACGTCAAGAATATTACTTTGCATGGTGTACAAGTCCTGCAAGTGCAACTTGTTATGAAATGAACCTATCAACCGAACAGGGTTATACTGCTCCAACTAGTTGTCCGGGAGGTAATGCATTGACCGGCAATAGCTGGGACGGTTACGGAGTTTGGATGAGTCAAAATTATAATATGACTTATGCTACTCGTAGTGTTACAAGTCGTGGAGGTACTAATGTTTCAGGCGATGCCCAAGGTAAAGTAATGGAAGGTAAAATCAACGCTTATGGTGGTCGAGAAGGTTGTCCAAGTACTAACTGGCGCAGAACTGTTCAAAGTACTAACACTACAGTTGATGCCGCAGGCGCTAAACCCTATAACTCAGGCGAAGAAAACCATATGACTGGTCAAGATTGGGGGTATTGTGTTGGATTCTACGGCCCAGCCGGTCACGTTAACACTGCATACAAGTTTATCTATGCTACAGAAGCTGGTTACGGCACTAATGCTAGTTTAGAAGCCAAAGGCGGCCACCCAGGAAATAGTTCAGGAACTTGTTGCTGGCGAGATTAATCTACTAAATATTCTACAATTTTAGTACGAGGAACTTATGATAGACAGGATCAAACAATTTAATGACAGAAGCGTAACAGTAGATTTGCAATCAGACACTAGTATGTTGTCTGAAACCGATAAACAACATGTTATTAAAGCATTGAACAAAGAATGGACCAATCCAAAATTCAAAATGCGTTGGTTTGTGGGTCAAGCACAGGTTACAATATATGCCAAATATCGTCAATTTTTAATGGAATTAAAAAGTCGAGAAGAAGGTATTGAAGATCTCGAATATAAAATGGAACAATGGGAAATTGATATCGCTCGTCATGAAATGATTGCGCAAGAAGCTGTAGATGAACTAGATAAGCGATTGGCAAAACTTGAAATTAAAAAGTTAACACGAGATTTAACACGCAGTCGCCGTATTGTTGAAGGTTGGTATTTAGAGCGCCAGCTGTATTGTGATTTAATTAATGAGTTTTTAGCAAGTCCGGAAGCATTATTGCCAGATAATAGCGGAAGAACTTATGCAGATATTATCAACACTGATGAAGAAGATATCTACGAAGAATTGCTATGGACACATAGATTAGCAAAACAAGCATCTTGCGATATATTATTTTATGGAAAAATCAATAGTGGTAACATGGATGCTATTCTTAGCATGAATCCCGAGCAACAAGCGCAGACATTTGCCTTAGCTACAAATTTTAGCATGCAAGTTCAAAATTATCTGTTAGAATTACAGGATCAGGCACATAAACATGGATCTGCAGGCCTTTCTTTCAATAATGGAGATCTGTTGATACCTAAACAAACATTAATGCCTAAGGCAACAGAAACAAATCTAGGTAACACAGAAACAACAAAAAATGACGAAGTCAAGGATATGTTAAATGTATATTCTATATGAATCTAAAAGACATAAAATAGAACAACTTAAAGACTATGGTAAATTTTGGTTTTATGTCATAGGATATATTGCCCCAGAAGATCAAACAACTGTTGATTTATTTGATTTATCCTACACAGAAATTTCTCAAGAAGTAGCTGATTGTGATCTGTTAGCTCCATCTAATGATGGTGTAGCTATCGTCAAACAACTTACTGAATCTATGAAAAGAGCAGATTTTGTTGGCCCAACGGGTGTTAACTACACCGAAAACGATGGTAAAAAATTCTATTATCATTTAACAGAAGAAGACAAAATTAATAGTTGTACTTTACTTAGAGAAATAATGAAGTTACAAATCCGTAATCACGGTCACCGTAAAGATCCGGTAGAATTGGCAGCTTTGTCAACAGCTATTGATCAGCTGCCAACAAACGATTTGAATATTACGCAAATGTTTATGAGTACTTATTTTGAATTTGAAACAGGTTATACACAATTTAAGACTAAAGTTCCAATTATCAATATTAAATTCAAATATGACGGAGAAGGGTTCTAACCAATTCACTTCTATAAAATTAAGAAAGATGCTATACTAAGTAAGATAGCATCTTTTTTTACGGCTGTTTATGTCCAAAATTTTTAGTATCCCAATTAATCCAAAACTGAATGTTGATCAATTTAATCAGTTTTATAAATTCTTATCTGATTATAAGGAGTACATTCGTGACATTTATTTTACCAGTCGCATAGCACCATTCATGCAAGATGCGATGGGCGATGTATTTGTTATACAAGAAGATCAGTCGCATCTTATTGAAACAGCACTATATATACAAAGAACTTTGGGTATTCCAATTAGTGCAACATTCAATAATATACAAGTTGCACCTACACAAAAAAATCTAGATATCTTTATTAAAAATTTTAAGACATTATATGATGCCGGTATACGTAGTGCGACGATTCCTCATACACACTGGATGGCAACAGGACAAATTAAAGCCGCATTTCCTGACCTTTATGTTAAAAATACAATATTACGAGAAGTAACTACCGCACAGGAAGTAGTTAATCTAGCACAATACGGTTTTGATTATATAAATCTTGATAGAGATTTGATGAGAGATCACGATCGTTTACGAGAAATAAAAAAAGCAAAAGAATATATTAAGAAAACATTAGGTAAAGATATAGCAATTAGCTTGTTGGCAAATGAAGGGTGTGCTGGCGGATGTAGTATGATGGAAGAACACTTTCATTTTAACAATGCAAGAGAAGATGCAAACAGTCCGCAATACTTTAATGATACTATTAGCCGTGTAAGTTGTCCTAACTGGAATGTACAAGATTCGTCTATCTTTCTTAAACAAGCTAATTTTACTCCTTGGCGAGAAGACTGGGACGAATTTATTAACGATCTTGGGATAGATAGTATTAAAATGCATGGTAGAGAAGGCATAACTAGATTGTTTGAAACTATGGAAATTGTTCGTAGATATGCAGCCGGTGAAGAATTTTTATATCCAGGGTTTGAAAGATATTTAGAAGAAACTAATCTTGTTGAAAAACCTATTAATATATGGCGAAATAAAATTAAAACATGTAGGTTTGAATGTTGGGATTGTAATTATTGTGACAAAGTGTATGAAAAAAAATCTGATATAGAGTTTTCAGAACTAGTAAAACATGCCGCCGATTGTGTGTTACGATCAGGAGTACCAACTGTCCGTGTCAATGCCCCAGGATTGACCAGTATTAGAGTGCAAACTTTACTAAATTTACTAGCGCAGGGTGTAAATACATATTTAGAAATTGGTGCGGCACAGGGTGCAACATTTTGTGCAGTATTAAAAAATAACCCTATTAGGGCTATTGCCATAGATAATTGGCAACAAAATATACAACCGGCTAACGGGCAAGTTACTATGCCTAATAATAGTATCAACACTTTTATCAAAAATTTTGAACAGTACAAAGGAAAATCACAAATAAGTATTATAGATCAAGATCTATTTGATGTAGATGTAACACCTTTTGCTAATTCGGTTGGCATGATGTTCTATGATGGTCCCCACGATAAAGAAGTTACAAAACGTGCAGTAGTACATTATGCACCGGCATTGACAGATGAAGCCATAGTAGTATTTGATGATGCAAATTGGCCGTCAGTTGTAGCAGGCGCAAAAGCAGGTATAAAAGCGGCAGGTTTTGAAGTAGCTTATGAAAAATTAATGTTAAATGACTTAGAAGATCCCAATGCTTGGTGGAATGGGGTGTTTGTTACCGTCATAAGGAGACTAAATGATTAAAAAAATTAAAAAAATTATAGTATTTGGTGGCGGCACAAGTGGATGGTTAACTGCGGCCTATATGGTTAAGAATCTTAATATACCAGCAGAAATAGTTTTAATTGAAGATGCTAGTGCTGGTCCCATCGGAGTAGGCGAAGGAACACAACCTTTTACTGCTAGATTTTTATATGAAGCTGGAATTCCTCCAAAAGACTGGATGAAATCAAGTCAGGCAGTATTCAAATATGGAGTTGAAATTTCGGGATTTAACGAAGAACCGTATTTTGTAGACAACGATGTTCCTACAAACTGTATGATAGGGCAAGGTTTATTCACAAGCGATTATTTTGTAGACAGACCTTATAGTGAAGTAAGAGACTGGCACCCTGCATACCAACTAGCTAAAGCCAATGTTAGTAGTAAGTATGACGAATATCTAGATGCTAACCATGGCTCTGGACCCGAAAGCTACGGCGCTGTTCATTTCAATGCGTTTGATATTATCAAAACTATTAAAAATATTATTATAGATAAAATTACTTACGTTGATACAAGGATTACAGATATCCAACAAGATAAAGATGGTATATCAAAATTAGTTGATCAGAACGGTAAAGAATATACAGCAGATTTATATCTAGATTGCACTGGATTTTCTAGTTTATTAATAGAAAAAACATTAGGATCTCCTTTTACAAGTTATGCTCCTTGGTTGCCATGTGATAGTGCAGTTGCAATGCCTACAGAATTTAAGGATCCTGTGAATGAAATGCACCCTTATACTAAGTCAACCGCAATGACTTCAGGCTGGCGCTGGACTATTCCTACGTTTACTCGCATTGGTAATGGATACGTGTATAGCAGTAAGCATTTGACTCCTGAACAAGCTGAACAAGAATTAAGAGAAAGTATTGGAGAATTTAATGCTCCAGCTAAACACCTTAAAATGAAGTGTGGAGTTCATAAAGAAATCGCTGTAAAAAATGTTTGTGCAGTCGGACTAAGTGCTGGTTTTATCGAACCACTGGAAGCAACCGGTATAACTTTTACAACAGCCACAGTACAAAGTATTGCTGAGGTGTTAAATCTAAATGGAAATGTTTGGAATGATTACGCCAGAAAAAATCTTAATGCTGGTTTTTATGAAATGACTACTGAAATATTTGCGTTTGTATGGGCACACTATTATTTCAGTAGCAAAAATGACACACAATTCTGGCAAGATATCAGAAAAATGAAAATTTCTGATTTACCTAAAGAAGTACAAGATATATTAAATGTATTTTTAGAACGTCCATTGCCTTATATTTTCTTAAAACCAAACAGTATGTTTTGTACTTTTCAATGGTTTACTATGTTGCATGCTGGCGGCGCTTATAAAAATGTCACCAGTAATTTAACTCCTAAACAAAAACAATATAGTAAATATTTTTTAGATTCACACACTGCAAGAGTTAACCTAGCAAAAACAATATTTCCTAATCAATATCACTATTTAAGGTCTTGGTATAGTGATTGGGAATCCGAGGAGATCTAATGTTAAACCAACTAAATTCAAATTCGTATGCAACCTATACTGTAAAAAATAGACAGCCTAAGGGAGATAGTTACATAGATGCCAAAATTGATAAAGATCGATATAAGCTAAGACGATGGATACAAACATTATTAGCAGATCGAGAAGTAATTGTTTTCTGGACTGAAGACGATAAAGATTATGTAATGATAGGAACTACAAATGTAAATCCAGGCGAGGGTTATGGAGAATTGCCAACTAATTTACCAACGGTAAAATGTAATATCAATGGTACTGAAGTAGACGAACCACAATTTATTACATTTCATTGCGTACCAGGTAGAGAAATTGCTACAGTAGATGTTGATCACATAACTAAATTCATAGTCAGCATTGACGGACTAGTTGAATTAACAGAAAAAGCATTAAAGGAAGAAGCAAATGGTAAGGGATGATTTTATCGGAGTGTTTGATAATATATTTTCTCCTCAAGAATGTGACGACATTATTGCCTATTATAACGAGTTAAAAAAATTAAATCTTGTATTCAATCGTCCAGACAACGCCCACGATAAAAAAGATGAAACATTGTATTTGTTTGAACCAGATACATTGTATATGAAATCTACAAATCCTGTGATACAAACTATAATGGAAAGAGTTTGGAAATGTTATGCAGAGTATCAGGATACTTACAGCATTTTAAGATTAAAAAATGAACAAGGCATCACAGGAATTAAAATTCAAAAAACTGAACCAGGTGGCGGATATCATCTTTGGCATTATGAAAATCAGGGAAGGATGCACTCTGATAGATTTTTAGTATTTCAAGTTTATCTTAATTCTGTAGAAGCTGGTGGCGAGACTGAATTTTTATATCAAAAAATACGAGTAAATGCACAACAAGGCAGAGTGGTGTTATGGCCGGCAGGTTTTACACATACTCATAGGGGTAATCAACCATTAAGTGGTGACAAATATATCATTACTGGTTGGATTGAATACTTAAATTGATATGAAAAAACGCTTAGGAATCATCGGATTAGGGTCTGCAGGTGTGTTGAGCCTAAGTTATTTTTGCGCACATTTAGATAATACTTGGGAAATTATTAGTATCAATGATCCTAATGGAAAAATACTAGGTGTAGGCGAAAGTAGCAATCCAAGTTTTATACAAGCATTAGAAGCAGGACTCGGTTTTAATATGCACGAGGACGTTGACAAACTTGATGCTACATATAAATTTGGAACTAAATGGAAATCTTGGCGAGATCAAGACTGGCTTGGACCACTGTTAGGCGGCAATACTGCTATTCATTTTAATAACTTTAAGTTAAAAGAATATGCTATTCCTAGATTACTAGCTAAATGGCCAACTAAATTTTCCGAACTACAAGGTAAGGTTGAACTATTAACTAACCATGAAACTCATGTTGATGTTATTGTCGACGGCATGAGTTATAACTTTAACTATGTTATAGATTGTAGAGGATTTCCAACTAACTGGGATGATTATAATGTCTGTGACAACATGCCAGTAAATCACGCACTTGTACACAATAAACAAATACCTGGCGATTGGATGTATACTGGTCATCGAGCCCACAAAAACGGATGGATGTTTGAAATTCCGTTGACCAATCGACAAAGTTATGGATATCTGTTTAATGATACTATAACTAGTGTAGAGGATGCCAAGTCAGATTTTAGCCAAGAAATAAATGTTCCTGTAGAAGAACTAGAAGGAATTGAATATAAATTCAAAAGTTTTTATACTACAAAATTACTGGACGGGAGAATTCTAAAAAATGGAAATAGAGCCATTTTCTTTGAACCTATCAGTGCTACAAGTCTATATATGTATGATCAAGCTAACAGAATATTTCTTGCTTATCTGAAAAATACCATAGATACACCAGATTCAGTTAATAAAGAATTTACTAATATAGCCTCTGCCTTGCAAGAATTAATTTGTTGGTTTTATCACGGTGGAAGCATTTATGATACTGAATTCTGGCAACAAACTAAAATCAAAACTGCTACTGTTGTTGCAAACAGTAAAATGATGCAAATTCTAAAGTCTAGCTATAAAGAATGGTTAGAAAAAGACAGTCCGATATATGCCGATAAATTTTTCTTTGAGCCTCATTTAATGCTACAATTAGATAAAAATTTTCAATATAATTATTTCAAATGACCTATAGACTAACTAATGATCCTTATCTAACTGCCGCAACCATGCCGCCTTTTGCTAAATTGTCACAGGTGTTTACTGCTACAGAACTTGATAGAATGTGTGCTTATTTCTCTAGTAAAGGTATTGAAGCCGGTCTTGTAGGTAAGACCGGTGGAGACACTATGGAATTAGAATTACGTAAATCAGGGATTAAAATGCACGAATACACAGCGGAAACATCGTGGATTTTTGAAAGATTAAACGATGCTATAGAAAAAGGTAACAGTCATTTTTTTAGATTTAATCTCGTAGGTTATGATTATCTACAATATACCGAATATAAAGCACCTGATGAAAAATACGGCTATCATACAGATATGCCTTACGGACCAAATCATTCTTTAGAAAAACATCTAATGCGTAAACTTTCATTTAGTTTGATCTTAAGTGAACCGTCAGACTACGAAGGCGGCGAATTTGAATTTATGATAGAGTCAGATAAACCCTGGCCCATTCCACAAACTCGGGGAGATTTAATAATGTTTCCTAGCTGGTTATTGCATGAAGTAAAACCTGTAACCCGGGGTATACGTAAGAGTTTAGTAGGATGGGTGTTGGGGCCTAAATTTATATGATAAAACGTTTTCCTTTATACCACAGTGATTTATTTGTATTAGAAAATATTGGCACAGATAATCAAGTAAACGCACTTGTCGAACAAATTAAAAAAGAAAAGCAACAATCTCCTGCAACAGATTTAACTAATCGGGGTTGCTGGCGTAGCATAAAATGGTGGAACGATGTTGATTGGTTAGGCCAGGCAGTTTGCACTTTAGCAGAAACAGCTAGTACACATTATAAAGAATTAGACCCTAATTTTGAAAAGGGATCTAAATTCAAATTAGGTATGTGGACTAATGTTAATGATCCTAACAGTAAAAATGTAATGCATAATCATGTTAGAGATGTGTTTGCCGCAGTCTATTATGTACAAGGCGAAGACACTGGTGATCTAAGACTTGTCAATGCAAGTAATACCATGCAAGATCTAAATCCTTTTTCTCCTTTTAGCAGAGATTTTAGATACGCTCCTAAAAATCGTAGTTTAATTTTATGGCCAGCATGGGTTCCCCATGAAGTAGAGACCAATTTAAGTAATAAACAGCGCATCAATATTGCATTTAATGTAAATTTTGACAATGAACTATAGTATTTTTTATACAAAAATTTGATGCAGATTACCTTCCAATTCAAAGATTTTACATGATTTAAGTTGGTAAATATATTTTCATGTAAAGGAAAAAAAATGGAAATTTTTAACTATTTAAGTGATGAGATTTATCTTTTTGTATTAATCTCTATTATGTTAGTTAGCGGTATTGCCAAGGACAAGAGCTTATTTGCTGGAACTTATGGATTTCTAAAAAGCAAATTCAAAAGTAATAGACTAGTTATTATGTTGTTAAGTTTTGTAAGTGGTATACTACCGATCGAAGGTCGTGCTACTGTATCAGCTGGTATATTAGATACAGCAACTGGCACTAACGGAGATAATGCTAGTCGCAAAAAATTAGGCATTATTGACTTTTTGACCACGCACCATTTTTATATGTGGAGTCCAATTGAAAAACCAGTATTGTTGCCTATGGCGGCATTTGGTTTAGGTTACAGTGCTTGGATTGGTATGCTATGGCCGTTACTATTAGTCAGTGCTGTGTTTATTGTTTCTTATTGCTGGTTAGCAGTTGACGAACATGAAGTAGTTATTTCGGAATGTCCAGAGTCTTCTACACTATGGGACTTTGTTAGGAATACATTACCGTTCTTAGCGGCCATTGTGGCTTATATGTTAATGGGCGGTGAAGGCCCCGAAGCAGTATTTCCAGTATTTGGATGTTTATTAATTTATTATATTTGTATCACCAAAAGTTTTGACATTAAGAAGTTAAACAGTTATATTAACTGGACTACTGTTACAATAGTAGCAGTGGTATTTGCGAGTTCAGGCTATATGCAAGAACATCGCGCATGGTTTGAGGAAGTTGTTAAGAGTATTGGTTTGGATATGCATACTTTCAAAGGTGTGTTTTATATCAGCTTACTTACGTTTTTAGCAAGTTTCTCAATGGGGTCGGACGGCAAGTTTGCCGCCTTGACCGTTTTAATGGCAAGTGCCTTCGGTAAGGAATACTTACTGTGGTTCTTTGCTTTGGATTATTGTGGTTACTTGTTAACCCCAATGCACGAGTGCGTTATGATAGGCAAACGTTATTTTGGTACCAGCCTAACTACATATTATACCGCACTTATAGCCTGGGCTGTTCTACTTCTATCAGTCGCAGGCGTTTTTACATTCTTATAAGAGGAAACAAAATGAAGAAAATCGTAGCAATCTTAGCCCTAGCGGCTGTAACATCTGCTTTTGCAGACACTGGCATTAACGTTGAACTAGAACGTGAAAAGGATAAGTCAACAAACGCTTATTCTAACACAGTTAAAGTAGCACCTTTTACAACTATCGAAGGTTTCAAGGTTGATGTACAATTAGGCGCAGAACGTCAAGACGGACAAGTAAATGGTAATAATAACCCATTGACTAATACAGCTGAAGCTCGTGTTCAAAAGATGTTTGAAGTTTATCCTGGTCTACATTTAGGCGGACGTTTAGGTGTTGGTGAAGTTTTCAACGGTGTTGATCAAGCTGGCAAGACAGTTGACTTTGGTTACTACACAGCTGAACCAAAAGCCGAGTATATGCTTACTGACAAATTGTCAGCATTGGCAAGCTGGAGATTCCGTGACAGCTTCAAAGATAACAATGAATATCTAACACGCACATGGAAAGCTGGTTTTGGTTACGATGTAACTAAGAAAGACTTAGTTGAAGTTAAGTACTTCAAAGAGCGTGGTGACACACGTTCAAACGGTGTTGCTTTAGAGTACACACGCGGTTTCTAATCTAATTAGAACTTAATAAAAATGGACCTTCGGGTCCATTTTTTTATATTAAATCAACTAGATCGAATACAGTTTGAAGTTTGGTACGAATTGTTTTGCTCGAAAAACTATTACGCAACCCTTGATGTAATGGTTTTGGAGCACGGTCTATTGTAGCCCACGACCAGCCCATGTGTTCGTCGCTTAGTATAGGTACAAACTCGGTATCTATTACACACAAATAAGTGTGAAAATTAAACACTCGGTCGTTGCTAACAAAAGTTTCAAGAGGAATTGTTTTGATTATTTCAGGGCAATGACCAATTTCTTCATTGATTTCTCTAACTAGACCTTGCCATGGTGTTTCACCTTGTATGTTGGTGCCACCAACTAACCCCCAAGTACCTTCATGTTTGCCATGAGCTTTTTGTAATAGTAAGAATCGTCGTGTAGATTTAGCGTAGAATAATGCTCCGCTACATACTATCTGCTCTGTTATAATTCTATTCTCCATTGGCCTACTTCATACATTCCGTCAAAACTCTTGTTCCAGGAAATACCGTCCCATTTGTATTGAACTCCAGTGTATATATTCGTTTGCCAGATCATGGTGTTAGTTTCTTGGCTAGCATTAAAAATTACTGTCCATTGACTACCGCTCCATTCTATAATATCATTAGCTAGAGCTACTAATGATCCCCATACTTCAGTAGTTATTCTAGTAGAACCTATATCTTCTATAATGAGATATCGAGTGCCAACAGATAAATTTGTTGGTGTATATGTTTGCGGATTAACAATAGCATCAAATGTTCCGGTACTGTTAGGTCTATAACTACCCGCACGATTATATGAAGGACTAATGTCTAAATTACCTTGACTATCGATACCAGTATTAGATACTAAAGTATCGGGATCCCAATTTACATGAAGTATGCTTGCATCAACCGGATCAACTGCAATAGTACCAACCACTTGTGTTCCATCGGTTTGAGTCAAATAAATTCTGCTAGATCCTGCAAAATATTGTCCAGGATAAGCACTAAAAACGCTGTTCCAATCTATAGGTTGTCCTACTCGTGCTGGAGCAGAATCTAAGGTTGGCTCCGGTGGATACGTTGAAGATCCAGGTGCTAATAAAATAACAGTACTAGCATAAACTTCGATTCTATAATCAGTAATAGTAGTGATTTGCTGACTCAGCAAATCACTCATTGTAGTAGTTCCTGCTATTGGATCTGTTCCGAGTCCTTCTATATAAGTTCCGCTAGTTGTTTCTTTACCATATAAACTAGTAATAATTTTTGTAATAACTCCCAGATGTTTAACCTTAACAGGAGGATTTATCCATATAGGAGTTTTCAAAGTAAGTGTGGCTATTTCATTTGGAGTATCGTTACCAACAGGAACCTGTCTGCTTGACCAATTTATATCTGTTAAATCTAAAACAGTTAAACTAGTCCAGTCAATATAATTGTCAGTCGTCTGTAATTCTAAACTTGGATTAAACAATACAAGTATCTGTTCAAGTATTTGTAATTTTTGTTCGGTGCTACTTGACCATATGTCAACTTTGAAAGTTAGATCAAATGGTGTTGGCATTAGTCTTTCAACTGTATAGTTTTTGCCTTGCGATTGAGTATATAGACCGCTAGTACTATCTATATCTCTTTCTCTTATATGGACTTTGCCCACAAAAGTTTGGTCGCTTAATCGATCACGACTTAGTGCTAGGCTGGTTATATATACAGCAATACGAGGAACGCTATTCACTGCATTTTCACTGTTCATTCGTATGATGCTGGCTACTTGTCGATCTGGATCTCCGTACATCACTGGTATCTGATGTAGAGAACCATCTCCATATTTGACTACAAAATTACTAAAAACACGAACAACTTGTGTAATATAACGTCGTATTTGGCCGTCGTAGAAAAATTGCATTATAAATCCGCCTTAGGTCTTAGTGCTTTAGAAATACTTTGTCTCTCGGCTTCTCTGTAATTGTATAAAGTTACAGTCCATTCGCCAGTTACTGGAATAATTTCTTGACCATTTGTATCATCTAAAACAACTGTTGGAATTCTAGATCCAGCAGTTCCTCCGTCTTCAATTTGAGTAGAAGGAGGAGGATAACTTTGGAATGCACCAGCTCCATCCACTACAGTTGTATTACTTGGAATGGCCGGTAAATTGATTTGTACACAAGCAGTAGTTACTCCTGTTTGAGGATTGGTGTAGTTATAACTAGAATATAAATTAGGATATGTTGCAAGATCGTATTCTAATTTAGTTGTTTCATATTTTAATACAGCATATAAGGCAGTGCTTCCTTGAGAATAAGTTATTCTTGTTTGTACAACATATTGACCAGATGTTAATTTAACTACATCACTGGCCACAGCATTGTTATATGTATAATTGGTATTATTGATAAATCCAGTTTTTAGTGTAGCTCTTGTATCATTGTTGGTCATATTCATACGTACTGCATCTTCAACTGCAATCCATGCTTCTTGTTTACCATCAAATCGAAATAATCTGTTAGGTAAGAAATCTGTACGTAAAAAGAAATCATCACCGGCAGGACTTGAAGGAAATTGTATGCCAAACCCAAACTCATAACCGTTAACTGGATACCCATCTCCTAACAAATATCCTGTATAACCACTACGTTGAGGCACACCTGCTTTGGCGCTGGCATTTAAGTTTTGTGCAACAGTACTGGCTAAGATATCTGTTTCATCAGCAGTTGTTAAAACAGGTTTACCATTTGTAGGATCAACTGCTAGTGTATAAAATTGTCTTGTTTCGTAACCACTTTTTGGAGCATCTGCTTCGGCCTGT
>Ga0214166_1000105_pt1 | contig 43726 bp, 74 predicted proteins | sample TroBogepilimnion_27_FD_153005 | JGI IMG/M metagenome (GOLD analysis project Ga0214166, IMG submission 153005) | Freshwater microbial communities from Trout Bog Lake, WI - Practice 18AUG2009 epilimnion v3 | ecosystem: Environmental > Aquatic > Freshwater > Lake > Epilimnion/Euphotic zone ...
TTTATATTATATAAACAAAATATTAATTGTAAAATATTTTATTTTTCTATTTTAGGTAATATTACAATTTATCCAAACTTTAAATGTAGTCTTTTAATTAATTCCTTAACATTAGGATATTCATTTAGTATTTTAGTAGCATAAGGGCTTATTTTAATTACTCGTCTTGCACGTTCAATATCTTGCACAATAAATGAATCGCCAGTTGTTAAATCACGAAATTTCATTTCACCTAACCATTCCCCAACATGGTCGTTTTCGGTATTACGGCATATTGCTATTTGCTTCTTTTCTTGTTCCATTATTTAATGATATAAGTTTATTCATAAGTTTATTTCTTTCATTTAATGCTGATGTAAGTGAATTATTAAAATCATTATTATAAGCTAAACTCAAAATAATCTTAGGAGTAGATAATTTATTAGAATAACTTTCTTTAAATTAACTTTTGCCATTGTGTATGTTTTATATTATAGTTTGATTTTCTTCTAATAGGTTTTCGGTGTCCATGTATTCTGCTAACCAATCGTTAGCATCCCTTATTTTAAAGGTTTCATGTAACTTAAAAAAGCCTAATCTATCAAGTTCTGGAAGGTCTTTTGCTTTATCCGAACGGATTGCGAACTCTCGGTGATAGATGTTATTGTGGGTGCGCTCTAATACTAATATCATTGTTTAATTATTTATTGGGTGAAAAACTGCATAAAGTAATCCAATAGCTATTATGGCTACAAAAGCCCAGAATACTATCTTTTCTGATGATTGTTCCCTATTCATAGCTTATTATTTAATTCGTTATTTGGGTCGTTAATTACGCTTGTTCTTTTATAAACTAAGTAAGCGATATACCCTATTAATGCAATTGTTAGCATATAACAGAATGCGAAGATTATAGGGTACATTATTTGCGTTGTGCTTGTTTCCATATTATGCGATTGTTTTTTCTTTTAATCTAAATACAGCAACGGTATAATTGTTAGCTAACCAATTTAGGTCAATTTCCGTTGATACATAAGTAATTTGAATTGTGTCAGTTGCTGGGTAATTACTTTGAATTGCAATTGGGAACTTTGACCCCATACAATCATCACTTAAATTGTGTCTTACTCTGTAATTTGCGTTTGTCATTTTGTTTAATTTTATGTTTTGAAAACACGAAGATAATGCTTTATATCATATAAACAAATTATTTACAAAGTATTTTTAAAATAATTTTTTTAGTCCTCAATTTCAATCGTATCGCCACTACTTATTTTGCGTTCTAATATATCAAAGAAGTTATATCCTTTTGCTTCTATGTGTTCTCTTACTTCTTTATTTTTGGGGGTTATTGTTACGGGTTTACCTGTTTTTGTTTTTGCGCCAGTTTCGGCTAATACATATCTATCTAAAACCCGATTCCATGATTCTATGTAAGAAACGCTATTACGATAATCTTCTGGAGTATTAAATCCATAATGCGATAAGTAAGGGGAATACTCAACCGCTATAATGTTTTTTGAAAAGCGCAAAAGAAGTTCATCGAATATAACAAGCGGCTCTAATGGTGGGGTTATCCCTTTCTCGAAGTAGTATGTCATTTGCTCAATATCGGCTTTATATATCGGTTCGCACCTTTCTGCGTTTATATTATATTGCCTCATTCTACAATCGTCTTTACAAACATATAATACAGATGCTGATATGTTGCCGTTTTTCTGATAGTGGTAACCTTGCATTTGGTGGGATGCCATCGGCTGTCCTTGCCTATCTACTTTATCAAAAGCGAAAGTAGAAACAGATTTAAGTTCGATTATTTTTTCAGATAACGTTTGCCCCGAAAACCTACCCAATATGTCTAATCCTATTTTATGAAGATAATCGGGCAAATTCAAATCTATTAACTTGTAAAGTTGTTCCTGATAGTCAATATAGCCACCAGCTATAAAGTCACACCTTCCATGTACTGATAAAAGATTTTCGTATGGCGTTGCATCAATCTTTTTTTCATCATGCTTTAAAATGCCGCTACCTACTAATACTTGTTTTACTACTTGCTCGAATATATTGCCGCAGAGAAATTTGCGTAAACTTCTATCATTTGGAGGATTAGTTGGCTGCAACCCAATCATTTTATGGTATCTATCATAAAAGCTGCCACCAATCTCACTTGCATAAATATAATCTCTTTTTACAAGTGGGCGGTTTTCTTTCATTGCAAATTCATTCCAGATATTAGCAATGTTCCAATTTAATACTTTAGTTTCCATTTTTTAACTTTGACTTATTTTCTAAATAACTATCAAAAGATTCTTTAGATACATATTTTTTCTGACCAACTTTTACAACTTTTAATAATGGGTCTTTTAGTAATAATGCTGCTTGAGTTGGTTTATATCCAAAGAAATCAACAACTTCTTTAGCTGTGAGCCAATTCTTCAACCACAATGCCGATGTTTTAGGACTATCATTTTTATTTATAAATTCTTTTTCTTTAATAGATTCTACATAAAATAGTAATTCATTTACTTGTTTTTGTAATTCTTTCGCTTTCAATAATAATTCATTGTTTGCCATTGTTTGTTTTATTTATTTGTTATTAAATTAATATTATACCCTTGTTAATCGTTTTTATCATGCTTGATAATAACTGCTTTCATATCCTCTATTGCTTCTGTATTACCTTTTAATAGGTGATTTTTGATATGTGTTAGTATTTGCCAATCTTCTGGCTTTACTCCTTCAATAAGCGGCTTTGTTAGTTCTGTGGTGTTTTCAATTATTGCATCAAATTCGTTTTCGCACACATCAAATAAAGTAAGCATATCGTCTTTTACTTTATCTATTACTGAATCAACTTGCTTTAATCTTAGCTTTAACTCTTGGCGATATACTGTTGTATTCTTTAATTCGTGCATTAAGTTTAGTAATACCGCACTTACTGTAACATAATGTAAAAGGATTACAGCTTCCTTTTGGGTAATTTTAGTTTGTGGCATATAGTTTATAATTCATTTTGTAATTCAGATACTAAATCCCCGATATTGATATTTGTATAGGTGTGCATGAATTTTTGTAAATCTTCATACATCTTTTTGCCCATATTAAACCTATCTTCTATTTCCATGTTATCTGCATTTTGTATGGTTACCATTTTATCCAGCATTAAAGAGCAAAATATATTAATTATAGCGATTGTACCATCTATTGGGAAATCGGGCTTTATTCCCCTTTCTATGCAATAATTTTGTAATGCTACATCTATTTGAATAAGCGGGTCTGTTAATGATTCTCCGAAAGTCATATTGTGTGGTTTTTATTTATCTAATACTATATTAGGAAATACTTGTTTTACAAAATTATTAAACAATTTATTTTCTACTTCTTTTCTCAATTCTTTAATCTTTGGTGCATAATCTATATTGGTTTCGCATTTAGAATGACATTCCAAACATAATAATGCAATATTAATAGGTGAATATCTAAATTGAGGAAAATTTCTTTTTTCTAATATATGATGAAACATAAATGTCTTAGGTTGTGAACCTAAGCTACAATTACAATTAATACAAATGTGCTTATTTATATCCCATATTTTTTTATAGAATATCTTATCTTGCTCAAACGTTTGTTTATCTATTTCTATTTGCGCTTTCCTTTTAGCTGATACTTTAGGTATAGTATAGCGTTTTTGGGTTTTGGGCTGCTTTGCCGCTTCTTTTATTGCTCGTATATGTCCTATTGACATTTGTTTATATTATATTAAGTTTAGTAATTGCCTTTCAAATGATTTAGTTGGTTGTATTCTCTTATTATTTTCATCCAGCACTTCTATGATATTTATTATAACATCATCTTCGCCTATTTCGTGGTAACCATGTCCTTCTGTATATTGTTTAGGATGGCGTTTTATTTTCTCTATATACATTACAGTATATTCTATATTATTGATTTTAATTATTTTCTTTAGCATACATTTTTTTTATTTTTTAATAGCAGTAATACCTGTATCGCAATTTGTTATTATAGAATCCAAAACGGCAATAATATTATTCATTGGTTCAATTTGTTTTGCAAATATAGTTATTATATTTTATAAACAAAATATTTTTATATAAATATTTATTTTAAAAATAAATTTGGCTTGTATTCGCAACTTATATATATCTTTGTCCTCGTTGGGCTGATAATCCAACAAAGTTTACTCACTTAGTAACAAACGTAAAATGGTAACAATTATTAAAAACATTTATTTTATTATACACTCCTTTCGGGTTGATTGTAGTAGGTTATACCATTATCCTACTAATCCTTATCAGAACAGTCAATCCGCAAGGGGTTAATTTTTACAATTATGAGTAAAACATTTAAAGCGGAAAATATAACCGCACTACTTTACAGTAAAAGCCAAAATTGCTTCCACATTGAACCCTTACAAGAATATCTAATATCTCAATACAAAAGCTATATAATAGGTGGTAATCTACAAGGTTATCAATTAATAGGCGTTTTTGAAAGTATAGAAGAAGCTAACGATTGGACTGAAAAATACTACAATTGGAAGAAAAGAGCATTTATTAAAACAAATAATGCAGTAGTTAAATTAATAAATCTATAACCAAATGGAAGGTTGGACTAAGTTATATAGGAAGCTATTATATAACCCTATTTTTAGGAAAGCTGAACTTTTACAAATGTTCATTTATTGTCTTTTAAGGGCAAATCACGAACCTAATAAGTTACTTTTTAATGGCGAATTATTAACCATAAATGAGGGGCAATTTATTACAGGTAGAACAGAATTATCTAAGGATTTAGGCAGTAAAGAGTCAATAACCTACAAAAGAGTTAGACTATTAGAAAAAATGGAATTTATTAACATCAAAAGTAACAACAAATTTTCTCTTATAACCGTTGTAAATTGGGCATCTTATCAAATTTCAGATGAAATAAGTAACAGCAAAGGTAATAACGAAGTAACAACAAAAGAACAACAAAGTAACACAGACAAGAATGATAAGAATGATAATAAAATACAAAATACAATAGAACTATTACATAAAGAACCTAAGAATATTAAACAACAAAAGAAAGTAAATACACAAATACAAGTGCCTGAAAATATTTTTTTGGAATTTGCAAAATCCGAATATGAAAAAATTGGGAAAGAATTTTCAGAGTACGAATATTCGGTTAGGGCAAAATACGAATCTTGGGCAAATGCTGGTTGGAAAGATGGGAATGGTGAACAGATAAAAAACTGGAAATCGAAATTTAAAAACACTCTACCTTACCTGAAAGCGATAAAAATAATTCCAATACCACAAAAAACAGAATCATTGCAAGGAAATTCTGATTTTGAAAATTACAAGCAACGTTCGCAAGAATTAGGCAAAACTATTTAAAGGCTAAATTTCGATTTTAAAAATAAGTTTGATATGTATATACTAATTTCGATATAAAGTGTCAGGAATGTATCTTAAAATTTCATTTAGAGGTATTGTTCGATATATTTCAGGTTTATATTTTCCATTTATAAGATAAAATTACAAAAATATGATAGTTACAGTTTTTAAAAATGTGTTTTCAAAAGAGCCTTTTTATTATCCAATAAATAAAGCCTTAGAGCGTATAAAAATAGGTAAAAGTAAGGATTTAATTTTAGAAGTAAGAAATGCTTTAGATAAAAATAAAGCAAACAAATTAAAGGCTAATTTACCCAGCGTTTGTTTTAGTGGAGTTTTTGGTTCTGATAGGACTGATGACCAATTAAAACAACATAGTGGTTTTTTAGTTTTAGATTTTGACGATGTTGAAGATATAAGAAGTAAACAGGAGGAATTAATAAATCATAAATTTACTTATGCTTGTTGGATTAGTCCTTCTGGTAAAGGATTAAAAGTGTTGGTAAAAATAGCTGATGGAAGTAAACATAGAGAGCATTTTCAGGCATTGCAAGAAATATTCCCAGAAATAGATAAATCAGGTATAAATATTTCCAGAGTATGTTATGAAAGTTATGACCCAGATATTTACATAAACGAAAATGCAGAAGTTTATAAAAAGTTTAAAAAGGTTGAAAAGAATGTAGTTAGAGATATTGTTAATATAGATTATTCAGAAAGTTTTAGAAATATATTAAAATGGCTGACTAATAAAAACGATGCTTTTGTTACAGGAGAAAGAAATCTTTATATTTTTAAGTTATCATCCGCTTGTTGTCGTTTTGGAATAGATGAAAATTCAGCACTAAGTTTAATTTCTTCTGAATATACTGTTAGTAATGATTTTACTATGACAGAAATGAAGAATGCTATAAAAAGTGCCTATATTAGAAATTCTAAGCTATATGGTTCAGCATCTTTTGATAAAGAAAGATTAGTTGATAAAATTACAAGGGGTGAGATAAACGTAAAAGAAGAATTTAAAAATGAAGATGAAGAATATTATAGAGTAGAAGATGTTATTTATGGCATTGATGTAAAAGAAAAGGCTTTACTAATTAATGAAAGAGGATTTGAAAAGGTTAATGGTATTGGTTGCCCAGAGATAGATTATTTATTTAAACCTAAAAGAGGAGAGCCTACATTATTGACTGGTATAGGGAATTATGGTAAAAGTGCATGGAATAAATGGTATTTACTTTGTAGAATATTATTATACGGTGAGAAATTAGCAACTTTCTCTCCAGAAGATACCCCAGCAGAAGAATACTTCCATGACTTTGTTGAAATGCTATTAGGTTGCGAGTGTACACCATACAATCCAAATAAGCCACATACAAAAGTATATGAAGCAGCTTATGATTTTATTTCAAAATATTTATTTTATATAAATTCTGAAATGCTATTGCCAACTCCCGAATATATAAAACAAAAGTTTTTAGAATTAATTGTACAAGAAAAGGTTGATTATTGTGTAATTGACCCTTTTAATCAAATGACAAACGATTATAAAGGTTTTGGAGGTAGAACGGATAAATACCTTGAAACTTTATTATCAGACCTTACAAGGTTTTATCAAAAGAATGATGTTTATGGTTGGATTGTAGCGCATCCACATAGTATGAAAAAAGTAGGCTCTGGAACTATGCAAGGTAATTACGAATGTCCAGATATATTTGATATTAACGATGGGGCGATGTGGAATAATAAAATGTACAACATATTAGTTTACCATAGACCTTTTGCTCAAACGCAACCACAAAATCCAGCAGCCGAATTTTATTCTAAAAAAATAAAGAAAAAAACAGTAGGTAAAAAGGGATTTACTGAAATGTCTTATATATGGGATGAAAGAAGATTTACAGTAAATGGAGTTGATATGATAGATAGGATATTAAGAAAAAAGAATTTAAACTTTTGGGAATATCATGTAGCGAAAGAACAGAGTATAGATTTTAGCCAGTTTGCGCCACTATTTGATGAAAATAAGATAGATGAATGTCCATTTTAAAATAAACATATTATTAATTAACAAATAAAAACAACAAAAACAAATGAATCATTTAATTGTAACAGGTAGAGTAGGTAACGATGCAACAACGGCAAACGTAAGCGGTAAGTCTGTGATTAATTTTAACGTGGCGCATAGTGAGCGATACCGCAACCCAAACGGGGAAAATGTAGAAAAAACCGTTTGGTTTAGTGTGCAGTATTTTAGTGAAAAGGTTAGTATAGCAGCCTATATTAAAAAGGGAACGCAACTAACTGTAATAGGTAGTGTAGATGTTCGCCAGTATGACGATAGAAATGGAAATAAAGTAGCACAATTGGTTATACGGGCTTCTAAGATTGAGTTATTAGGTAGCGCACCTACCAATACAGAACAACAAGCAAAAGCACCAGTAGCTGAAACAAAGCCCGTTAGTAGTGGAGTTGCTGATATTTATGCTGGTAAGTCAGAACCTATTGACGATTTGCCATTTTGATAAAAAGTAAACAAATAGTAAATTGTAATAAATAAGTTGCTATATTTGCAAAATATGAAAGTCAATAATTTTAGAAACATATCAGGTAGTATATTGGTTATAATGTCAGATAATCGGGGTATTGTAAGTAATGTTGAAAATTGCGAATACAATACCCTTTGCGCCCTGATTAACTATAACTATTGCAAAACTTATGGATATGGGTTTAAATACTTTATACCACATAATAATGGGGATTATTCTTTACTGAATAGCGTTTCTTTATCTGGAGCAAGTAGGTACACTTCATGGAATAAGATAATATCTACTATAAAAGCTATACAGGATTATCCCGAATATGAGTATATAGTATATATTGATTCAGATTGTATCTTTAATAATTTAGACATTTCATTAACAGATTATTGTAAAAATATTAATGTAATAAACATCTATATAGATTCTAATATTCTTTTTATGAATGATAGACCTTTCGAGGTAAATAAGCCATGCGCTGGTTTCTATATTATAAAGAATAGTTTTGATTCTTTAAGCTTCTTAATAGATTGGTTTAATATAGATAGAAACGACTGTAATTTATTTCACCCATACGAGCAAAAGGCGTTATATTCTATATTTGAGAAATCGGGCGAAATAGTATTAATAGATGATTATATGTTTGTCAGATATGGTGAAGGACAATTTTTGCGCCATATCGGAACGCACGAAAGCCAAAATAGAATACCATTCTTTAAAAGTAAAGTAGCTGAATTGGGTTTAGATAATGAATTATTGTTATCTGGAATAAATAAACAAATTATTAAATACGATATAAACGATATTATATGAATAAAAGAGAAATGGCAGAACAAATAGTTGCCAAAATGAAAAATGTAAAACAAATAAAGATTTCAGATTATTCTGTAATTTATGAACCAACAGCCATACAACTTGCTAAAGTTTGCGTTCATTTTATATTGAATGCAAATCCACACTCTAATCCTATGAATACGAATACTCATTCTACTATGGAATACTGGTTAGGAGTTCAGGAAGAACTAAATAAAATGAAATAAAATGGGCGGTAAAAATAGCGGCAGACATAAAGGATATACAAATATTAACTTTGTAGAAAAGTATAATTCGATTAAGTCGTTAATGGAATTAGGTTATCCCTTTTACATAGCTTGTAAAAAGGAAAAAACAAGCACTACTACTTTAATGCGAATAATGAACGAAGAACAGAAAAGAGCATTATACGAAATAAAATATTCGCTATCCTCACCAACTTTAGCAAACACAAATCCAATTATAGATGAAGAAAATTAAAGTTTTAGCGCACGTTGCAAATAGAAATAATGGAGTTTACTATCATAGAATATTAAACCCATTAAATTACTTAGTAGGCAAATTTGATATACAATTTGCCGACCAGCTTATAACCTATGAGCAACTTGAATGGGCTGATGTATTAATAATTAGTCGGGCGTTGGATAACCCAGCAGCAACAACAAGGCAGTGGTGCGATAAGTACAATATAAAGATTATAGTAGATATTGATGATAGCCCGATTATTCCAAATAACCACCACTATAAGGGTAATATCTTTACGGTATATTATATTGATTACCTTAAAATTGCCGACCTCGTATGGGTAACTAATAATACATTAAAAGAATTTTCACTACAATACAATAACAAGGTTGATATAATACCTAATGGGCTGCCATTTGGATATGACCAATTTAGCGAATTTAACCCTAAATTTAACGGCAAAGTAGGCTTTATGTATTCAGCTAACTTAGTACATTATAATGATGCTGAATTATTAAAGGGTGCTATTAAGTCCGTAAACAAGCAACCTTTATTCCAGAATAGATTTACATTCAGCTTATTAGGTAGATTTAAGAGCAAAGCCCATATAGATAATAAATTGTGGGATAAAATGGAAGATATATTTAATTCTGGTAAACGTAATAACCCGAATTTTATAAGCATACCATTAAAGGGCGTTTCGGAGTATATGTATTCAGTAGGTTTAGGTAGTATAGGAGTTGCGCCACTTGTTGATAATACATTTAATAAATGCAAAAGCAACCTGAAAATACTAGAATACGCATCAAAGAAAATGCCATGTATAATAAGCGGAGTTAGTTCCCAGATAACCGATAACCCACCTTGTATAGTAGCAAAAGATACTAAACAATGGATAGATGCTTTTATGTATTATATGCAAGATGAAAGCCGAATAGTAGAAGATGGCGAAGCACTAAATAGATGGGCGAAAAACAACTTTGATATAAAACAAACAAATTATAAAAGAGTTAATTCAATAAATAATTTGTTTATATAAGAATAAGTCTATATATTTGTAAACGATAACTAAAATAGAATAATAATATGACAGAAAGGCAAGTATTACAAGCAACAGAAGAACAGATGGAAGCCAGTAAGTTCTCTAAATCTATTTATAAGCTAAATGAATTAAAGAATGTTGGCGATATGATACTATTGGATGAAACAGATAATTTACAATCTGTAAGAAGCGTTGTATCTAACTATAAGAGGCGGCACAACTTCAAAGGAGTAATGAAGGTTGTAAAAGACCATGTTAATAACCGACACATGATTATTAGATTATCTTAAAATTAATTGTACATGGACTTTATTTTATTTCCTTCAAGGTGTCTTATATTTATAATTTATGTTATTTGCCATCCTATGCTATGTTATAAGGCACTTTATTCAGAAGAAGAAGAATGCCAGTATTATAAAGGAGTAATTGATGCGGATTTAGAGTTTTACTTTTACTATTACGAACACATTACAACCATTGTTTTAATTTTGGCGTTTTTAGGTTTTATAGTTTGGAGATAAAAAAACCGCACATTACAAAATGTACGGCTAAGAATGTAATTAATAAAACTACAAAATAAAAAATGGACAAACCAAAATCAGCAATAGCTTTGCTGCGATAATGCAAAGATAATGATAAATAAAGTATTAAACAGTCAAATAGGATATATTTTTTCTTTTGCAGAAACAGATTACAAATTAACCATTTTTGCTAACTGTTATCTTCAAGCAAGACAATACTTATCAGCGCACCCACATTTATATGATAAAACTGTAATTGATATGTGTTGCTTTACACCGATAACTGGAATGACTAAAAGAAAGGTGCTTAATGGCACTTTCTTATGGGTTGGGGTTGAAAGCCCAGATGGATGGAGAAGGATTGAGTGAAAATAAACAAATTATAAATTTAATTATATTATGATACAAAATAAAAACTCTGTTGTAACTTTACTTATTACTAATAAAACATCGGATGATAGGATAGTTAAACTATTTAATTGTAATGATTTATTTCATACATCATGTGATAATGATATAGAAATTGAGAACATTTTTTCTGGAACTTCATATAAAGAATTATTATGTCTTTTATTATCGTCAGATAACAAAATGGAGTTTAATGATATTATAATGCTTGATACATTAATGGAAGATACATTGTTAAAGTATTATTTTAAAGCATTATATGGAGAAACTGCGATTTCATTTATTAAGCTATATAAACATAAAGACCAACAACAACAAACTATGATAGGTACACACGAAAAAAATTTAAGTGTTACTATTAAAAATGGTTGTTATATAGAATATACAGCTAAGGCTAATACGAAGGTTGAAATAATATTCCGTAATATAATAGAAACTTCTATTCCTAACGTAAAATAAAGAAATTAAGGTAATGATATACGTGTTTACACTTATAATAAATATTGCGAGATGGAGAAGTGGTTATCTCAAGGGTTTCATAATCCCTAAGTCGGTGGTTCGATTCCACCTCTCGCTACAACAGTGTTGGGGAAATTATGAAAAATATACTACGATAGCCAAGTGGACCACTCAGCAACTATCAAATGTCGTGTGAAGCCAACAGGTCGGTTACTAACATAAAAGTAAAGGTATGGTATTAGTGGTTTTAATATCTTATTTGTAACTGGATAGATACCAAAACTCTATAATTTATAAAAAAAGTTCTTTGTATATTAAAATTATTTACTAACTTTGCGAATAGTTATCCGTTAGAGTTTAGTAGTGCAGACTAAAACGGGTAAATCTTTAAGGATTATCCCCTTTAAGAATTGCCCCGAAAGCACAGCACTACCTTTTGGGGCTTTTTTTCCCATTCGCAACAATTTTGGAAAACGGGTTTTTGCCCACGCATTAATCCCACGTGTGATTCGTAAATAATTCGTAGTTATTAATGTAGTTATATTGTTTTGGTTTAAAAGACTTTTCGCAATATAATGGATAGGCACAATCGAAATCGAGCAATGTTTTAGCCGACAACTCGAACTTGAAAAGTAGAGATACTTCTTATAGCAAAGAAAATGATTGTGTCCTCCTATTAAAATGGTTAGCTACTTCTGCTATAAGGTTTTTTTAGAAGTATGTTTAACTTTGAAGGGGATAGGGAACATTAGGTTAGCTGAGTGCATTATAAAATGCAATTCTCTATTTTCAAGGGATAAGGCTTTTTATGTTATATTAGAATATAAAATAATAAAAAATAAACAAATGATAAATAAGATAATTTCGATAGTGGTATTTGTTATATTAGGAGTAGCAATAATAATGTTAGTCTTAGATAATAAAAAGGGGAAGGATGCAGCAAATTCATATCAAGGACAAATAAAGGCTTTATCCTACAAAAATGATAGTATATTAAAGCGGCAAGATTCTCTGGAATACGAATACGCTGAATTGCATATACAGTACAACAACCTTTCACAAATAAACAACCAATTATTCGCACAATATAATAACGCAAAACATGAAATTGATTCACTTAAAAAAGTTCGTAACTATATTACCAAAGTTGATAGTTCTGTTTATAGGCTTAATTGTAAGCAGTTGTCCGATTCGCTCTCAATCCCTAAATTCTAAGGATTCAGTAGTTGTAATATCTAAGGCAGCAGCCGAGCAAAGATTAATAGAACTAAAAGCATATAGAATAGTTAAGCAAATGGTATCTGATTTATTATTTACCGATTCTATACAATCAGCTATAATAGCAAATGATAGTTTAAAGTTTAAGCTAACAGATAAGGAACTGGCGGTTAAAGATTCTATTGCATATAACTATGCTTTAATGAATATAAATAGCCAAAGAATGTATCAGATAGCAAATAAAGAAGTAACTAAACAGAAACGGGTTAAAATAGTGTCATGGATAGTATCGGCGGCTTTAGCCGTATTATTAATTATCAAGTAAAATAAAAAATAAACAAATTATAAAATGAGTGTAATTAAGTTACCAAACAACCTATTAGAACTAACAAGAGTGCAACAAGAGAAGCAATTAACCGACCTATATATAGCAGTAGGTAAAGACTACGATAACATATTTAAGATGTTGGGTAGATTGAGAGGTGGCGAAAGAATAGATGCTGATTATCTTGCTGGTAAAAGAGAGAAAAAACAATAGATTATGCCATATAGTTTCAATGTATTACTTACAACAATAGGCAGACCGACATTATATAATATGCTTCTTAGTTTAGAAAACCAACTAAACAAAGAAGATTACCTAACTATTGTAATTGACCATAAAGAAGTAGCGGATTTTGTTTATGGTTTAGTGTTAAAGCTGCATTTTAAGTGTACAGTAACAGTTATAGTAAATAGTCAAAACTTAGGTTATTACGGACATGGCAGCCGTTCCCGTTATCAAAATAACCTATTGGGCGATTTTATAATCAATGCAGATGATGATGATACATTTGCCGAAAACGCTTTTGAAGCTATAAGGGAAAACGCAACCAATAAAAATACACTTTACTTATTTAAAATGGTTGATTGTGCTGGGTTTACTTATTGGAATGAAGATACACGAAAAAACGGGGTAAAAATAGGTAACATAGGTACTCCATGCGGAGTTATACCTAATAACAAAAAACTACCTAATTGGGGTAATGAATATGGAGGGGATGGGCAATTTTATATTGACATAACAACAAGCCCGACATACATAAGATACGAACTTATTGATTTTATTATATATAAAGTAAAGCACTAATATATGACTAAGGCAGAGAAAAATAAGTTATCAGATAATATAGGGGAGTTGCAAGAGCGTATAAATGATATATGTGGCGTGTTGAGTTCTTACACTACAAAAAAAGAACCATATAACATAGATTCTCAATATACAGAGATAGCATTAAGATTGATAGATGAAGGGATAAGAGTTGCCGAAAATATCATAGCAATGCAAAAGTTAATTGGGGCTAATCCAGAGTGGGATATAAGAATGTTAAAATCATTTATAATACTAAAAGAAAGAAATTTAAACAATATTAAACAACAAGTAAAACAAACACAAATGAACAAAGAACAAGTTGCTAAAGTAGCACACGAAATGAACAAAGCATTTTGTGAAAGTATAGGCGATAATTCGCAACCTAATTGGGACGATGCTCCACAATGGCAAAAAGATTCAGCACTTTTGGGAGTGCAATTTCATCTTGACAATCCAGATGCAAGTCCGAGCGCATCGCATGATTCGTGGTTAAAGCAAAAAGAACAAGATGGATGGAAATATGGTGAAATAAAAGACCCCGAAAAGAAAGAACACCCTTGCTTTGTATCTTACCATCAATTACCAGTAGAGCAGCGTTCAAAAGATTATATATTTAAACAAGTAATTCACAGCTTAAAACCATATATAAATGAATAAAGTAAAATTAGTAAAAGACCCCAAAAATGATGGGTACTTAGTAGAAAAGGACGGGCAACAATCAAGATGTGCTAATATCGCACCTTTCCCGACCCAAGATAAGTTTGGGGGTATTCAAATGTTATTTGTTCCTTGCTCTACGAGTTGCCCTAAATGCAATATACAAGCCGATGGAAAAACACTAAACATTAGCTGCAATGGTACAGAAACAATATTCTATATTCAGGAAACAGCCAAAGTAGAAAAGCCGACTGTTAGCGGAATTATAGCATCAGCTTAGTAAATGATACGACAATTTTGTAAATTTATAAATAGGCGCACTCATGGATAACGTAACAGTTTTATACTTTCCTTTGTGAAACGTTCGATTTTCTTCGTGTGTGTTCAGAGCCGTTTATCCTTAATTGGGTAAACGGCTTATTTGGTTTGGATTAAAATGTGTACTTTTGTAACCGTAATCAATAAAATATATTTAATATGTCCGAGAAAGGCGTAATAGTAAATAAACAAGGAGTAAGTACAAATGGCACAAAAGGCGGCTTATTTGTAGGTAAAAGGCATAGTCAAGGTGGCATAGAAGTAGATGTAGTGGGCGGTGGCAAAGTAGAAGTAGAAACAGATGAAGCACTAATTAAAAATGGTGTAGCAAATAGCAGCAAAACTGTTTCTTTCGATGGTAAAAAAATGACACCTAAAGAAGTTTTATCTAAAATAAATACTGCATATAATGGAGTTCCTATTAAAAAGAAAGGTGGAGAAATAGAGCCAGAAGAAGATTTAAGCAAAAGGTGGGATAAGAAAATAACAAGTGTAAAAACCCTATCAAATAACATAAGAAAATTACGCTACAATGTTTCTACTGACTTAAAAAGTCAAGATGAAAAAACCTTTTTGACAGCATTAGCAATTAGATTAATGGATATTACAGCCGAAAGAGTAGGAAACGAAACAAGTGCTGAAAATGGTCATGTAGGGATTACTGGATTAGAAAAAAACCACATTAAAATTGTAGATAATAAAATATTTCTAAATTATACAGGAAAGTCTGGTGTTGAGCATGAAAAAACAATAACCGATACTGAATTATCAGAATATCTTAAAAAAGCAATTAAAAATTCATCCACTAATTATGTATTTTGTACGAGTGATGGATTTTGCATAAAAAATAATAAAATAAATAGATACTTAAATAAATTTAATATAAGTGCAAAAGATATTAGAGGTTATTCAGCAAACCATTGGATAATTGAACGGCTTAAAAATGTTGATATTTCTAATAAAGAAACACAACGTAAAAGGCAATTTAATGAACAAGCTAAATTAGTAGCTAAGAAAGTAGGTCATGGATTAGCAACACTAAAAACACATTACTTAATCCCAGAAATAGAATATGAATTTATTGAAAAAGCTAAATTTATAAATATTAGTGATTTAAAAATGAGTAATGGTGGTAACTTACAAAAAGGTGATGTACTAAAAATGGGCGTAAAAAATTACATAGCCCAAAGAAAATCAGAAAAAGAAATTGGAAAGCCAGTAGTAGTAGAAGGTGGCGCAATTGTTATAACAAGAAATGCAGTTTTAGACAATAAAACAAAGCATGAGTTCAACGGAAAAAAGCTAACTAATAAAGAAATACTATCTGAAATAAATAAAATGAATGGTGGAGTAGATTTTGCTAAAGTTGGTAATGTAGATTGCGGATGCGAACATAGTATGGAAGCGGGGGGATATGTAAAAAGCGGATATAATTCAATAGATGAAATATTAGAACAAGCAAAACCTTTTCAAGAAGAAATAGTGCAACGCAGAATTGCAAAAATGAAAGAGGAGGGGGAACATATATCAGAATATGAAGAAGATATGATTAGGTTCTCTTTAATATTTGATTTAACAAAAGCATTATCTAATTACCTTAATAAAGAAGATAAGCCTTATGATGTGTCTTTTCATAAAGATAGGGGCGTAATTACCATTACCGCTAAAATAGAGCGTGATGGCAATAAGGATAACTATATTCATACTGAAATGATTATCGCTGGTGGGCATAACATACAAGTAAGACATTTTAGGTATATAGTACATACTAATTTACCTTATAAACCAAATTTAGCTGCATTATCTAATATTGATAGTAAAATAAAAGCTATTAAAAAGAAAAAAAGCAATGTAGAAAAAATTGCAGACCTAAAAAGAGAAATAGGGCATTTTGAAAAAAGAATAGAAAAACTAAAGGAATCTAATTTAGAGATACCTAAAAAAAGTGATGAAGATATACTTAAAGAAAGCTACTATAAAGAGCATTTAAGCGATACTTACGAAAAGGCTAAAAAGAGAGGTGCGCCAGTTGCCGAAAACGGAGAACAAGCATATAATGATTATGTTAGTAACATTAAGAAGGATATTATTGATAGATACAAAGATGGTATTAGGGTTAATAATATCAATATAAAAATGTTAGAAACAGAAATAAAAAAATACAACGCTAAAATAGATAAACTAAACAGCGAAAATAACACGTTAAAACGTGGCGGTGAAATAATAGAACCATACGAAGAAAACATCATAGCGGAGCAAAAGTTAAACGAATTAGATAAAGGTATAGAAGTAGAAAGTGCCGAACATTTAGAAACACTAAATGAATTGGAAAGCGACATTATAGATACAAGCGAAGCTATTAAAGAAATAGCAGAAACACATATAGAAGAAAACCCTAATTGTTATGAAAGTGAAGATTTAAAATTAAATAATATGTATTATATAAAAAAAGAAGATTTAGGTGTATTAGACAGTAGCCCTATAATCGTAGTAGGTACTGAATTTTATAGTGAAAATGGAAATGAAAAGTGGATTGTTGAATATTTTACTGATAAAGAAATTAAACTAAAGCATACACCCAAAAGTGTTTTATCTAATGAATTGGGCGAAAAGTCATTAACATACGAACAAGTATTAGAATTATTTAAAAATAATCACTTGTCTATAAAAAATATATTAAACGATAGAGAATTAGAGTTGGCTTTATCTTTAATTAAAAAGGAAATTTCTAATATTAACCATATTGAAAAGCATAAAGTCTTAGAAGCTGAAAAAGAAGAATTATCTAAAAAGCCGCCAAAGATAATTAGAATAGTTAATGGAATAGAAATAAATGATAGCGACATTTCTGATAATAAATTATTAAAATAACAAATTAAATAAAAATACTACTTTTGTAAAATCTAAAAATAAAAAAATGACAAGTAAAATAAAAACAAGTAAAAAAGAATTGGCATCTGAAAAAATAAAAAGTCTTTTAGCAAAAGCTAAAGAAAAAAGAGAAATGGCTAAAGGTGGAAAAATAAAAGAAGTTGATTTTGAAAATTCAAATTTAATTCTTTATGGTTTTGGTAAAGATACAAATGGGAATAGCATTGTAAAAATTGGTTTCCCGAATCAAAGAGCATTTTCTATTCAGACTAATAACATTGGACTAGAAACATCTCACAATAAAAGAGGTTATGCGGTTCACGAATTAGACCAAAAAGAAATTGATAGCATTGAAAAAGAAGTAGTTGAATACTTAAAAGAAAATGGAACAAAAGAACAAAAGGCTAAGTTAAAAACATATTCTACTTATTCTGATGGTGGTATGATGGCTGATGGTGGTGAAATTTCAGAGTACGAGGTTATTATAAATAAAGGCAGTAAAAACGAAAGAGTTTTAGCTGATTTCGCTACTAAAAAAATAGCTGAAAATTTTGTTTATGATTATGGATTAAAGCATCCAAAAGCTAAATTATCTATTTGTAAAGTAGATGAAAAAAGTCATAAAATGTCTAAGGGCGGTCATGTAGATAAACACACATATCTTAACCCACCTGAAAACCCGAATTACATGGTAACAAGGGATGCACAAAGAAGCGAAAGAGCAAAACCATCTGGATATAGATATACAAATGAAGGCGCAAAACGTTTAAAAATAGATAACCCTAAAGCATACGTAACAGAAGAACATAAAGCTAAGTATAAAGGAAAATACTTTACTAAAAATGGAGTAGAACACCGATATATATACATAGAAAGGAGAGCAGATAAAGCGGATATGAGAAGAAATGCGCCTTACTTAGAGTTAGGTGGTACTATGGCAAGAGGTGGTGCTGTTGGTGGTAATAGTGGATATGTAGGATATTCAATGAGCAAAAGAGCCGCACAGGCTTACGATGATGGGAAATTAACATATTCAAAGTTGCCTATATGGGCTAAAAGGATGGTCGATAGTGGAATGGCAACTACTAATGAATGGCATCATACATCTTCTTATGGGAATAAAACATCTTTTTTTAATGTGCAACAATTTTTCGACCATCTGACAGACCAAGAAAGGGAAAAATACAACATAGAAGAAATTGAAAGTTTTAAAGATGTTCCAAAGCCACTTATTAAGGATATAGACGAAAAGGCAAAGGCTCAACTTAAAAAGAAAAACAATATAAAAGAGGTTCGTAAAGGATATGTAGATGCAGCGAAAAAAGCATTACAAGACTTTAATGCTAAATTCAAAACATACAGTAGGGTGAGCAAATCCCCTGAATATGGGTTAACCGACAGCTATGAAATGGAAGGTAAGTTTGGATGGTTTCCCGCAACGAGTAGATATAACTTACCCGAATATAAAAGTGGCATAAACTATGAAACGGAAGAAAATTTAAAGAAAGCAATACAGTTAAAGTCTGATTTAGATATTGCTGAACGTAAGCCTATTTATAGGATAGAATTATCGAAAAGAGGTTTTACAAATGAAGAAATAGACAAGCTAAAAGATAGCGGAATTATTACTTCGGAAATAATGCCTGAAAGTTTTTACAATAATGCGGAAGTAAATAAGGACATTATAAAAAAACAGATTCAGGAATTATCGGAATTACCAAATATAAATTCAATATATCGTCCATATTTTAATAAGTATTGGGAAGAGTTTTTAACTGATAACGAAAAACAAGCAAGGCAAGATTATCACCAGTTCATTTCAGAGCAAGGACAAAATTTTGGTAGTAGTTATGAAAGGCGGATGGCTCACGAAAATAATGATATTAGATATAGAAATATTGCTGATGAACGTTTGAATAAAGCAAAAGAAGAATTTTTAAATAGCGATGCAGTAAAAGAACAAGAAGAAAAGTTCAACCATGATAAACAGGAGGCAAGAAATATAACTGAAAATTTACAACAGTTATTTAATATTGATACTTATAAAAAAGAGATGGCTTTCGGTGGCAATGTAGATTGCGGATGCGAACATAGTATGAAACAAGGCGGCAAGTTATCAAATCAATATGCTAAAGGCGGTAGAGTAGGTAAAGACACTTACTTAAACCCACCAGAGAATCCTAGTTATATGATTTCAAGGGATGCACAAAGAAGCGAAAGGGCAAAGCCGTCAGGATGGAGATATACAAACGCAGGTGCGAAACGCTTAAAAATAGATAACACAAAAGCATATCCGTCTAAAGAACATATTGAAAAATATAAGGGTAAATACTTTACCGATAGAGATGGAGTTGAACACCGTTATATCTACATAGAAAGAAGGGCTGATAAAGCTGATATGAGAAGGGGTAAACCTTATCTTGAAAGAGGTGGCGGCATTCCTAATAACTATGAAGGTAAAACAGCAAGGACTATTTGGAATGAATGGGAATTATCACAAAGAAAACATTTTTTAGAAGACCATAATGTAAATCCCAAAGGTATAATAGCTTTAAATTGGGAACAATTATCTGACAACCACGAAGATGTTATTAGAAAAATAAACGAACACATACACGAAGGCGAATACAAGCATGGTGGCGAAATAGAAGATAATTACAACGAAGATGATACTTTCCATAAAGGCGATAAAATAAATAAAAAAACAACGGGAGAAAAGGCAGAAGTAATACACCTTAATACGGGTGGCAACCATTTATTAGAATCATATCTTGTTAGAAAAGATAATGGAGAAACCGCTTATTGGTGGGCTTCTGATATGGAGATATGTTACGAATGTGGTGGTAGAATGGAACGTGGCGGCTCAATAGAATCCCAAAACAAAGAAATAGAGGAAGATGAAATAGGCGAAAACATAAATGTATTTGGTTATCAAACAGAACACTTTATTAATTGCCCAAAAGCGGTTTCCGAGTTTAAGAAAGCTATTGAAGAAATAATAACCAGTTATGCGGTTGATAGTGTTGATTACACTAAAGAAAGCGAAGCATTAATTAAAGCTGCAAGGGAATTAGATGTAATATTAAGATTAGAAGAAATTATAGGTGAAAATAAAGAATACCTTACAATTGATACTGTAAAAAGCCTTAATACAGCTTTAAAGCTATTCTACATATATAACTACAAATCGGGATTAAGAATAGAAAGCGACTTTATAGCACAACATCTTTATAATATATTTGATGTAGAGGGCGAAGCCACATTAGAATACGAAATTGGCGGCTCAATAGAATCCCAAAACAAAGAAATGGTATCTATAAAAGCAAAAGAAATAAAACACCATGCAAAGGAACTTATGGAATCCTTAAAAGGGGATGAAGAAGTACCAGCATGGGTGGTGGCTAAAATAGAACGTTCCGCTACTGATATATCTGATGCAGCGCATTATTTAGAAGGAGTAGAAAATGAAGAATTTGAACGTGGTGGTGAAATAGGTATAGACGATAAAAATATAGAAGAAGGTTACCACAAAACTATGGTAACTAAATTTAATACATACTACACAGATGATAGCGATGGAATAATCATGTATAGAAATCAAGATGGGCATAAGTTTGGTGGTGGCGCAATGGTAGAAGGTGAATTTATTGATGATATATTAAATGATAGAGCCATTTGGATAAATGAAGATGATAAAGAAAACATTGAATTAATAAAAGAAGAACAAGGCGAAAATGTTGGTATTGAAGATAACGAGCCTTTTGCTAAAGGTGGGCTTTTGAATAGTGCAAAATCTCTTTTAAATAAAACAAAAGAGAGCGTAAAATCAGGATATAACAAATCTAAAAAATATACTGAACAAAAAATACATGATAAAAAAAGAGATATTGCTTATAACGTACTTCAATCTACTAGAAATAAGGTAAAAGATAAGAAAGAAAGCCAAATATTAAATGAAGCAAGTAATATAGTTGATGCTAATTACGAAAAGGGAGGAACTACATTCAAAGAAAAAGTAGAATACGCTAGAGGTGGTATGTTTAAAGGTAGTTATTATGTAAAAGTATATAACGAAGGAGATGCAAATACTCTTTTATTTTTGGCAGACAAACAAGATGTTTCAGCATCTTGGAGTTATAGTAAATTAGACGATTCTTTTACCGTTATTTTTGAAAAAAAATTGAAGGTAACTGATGACATGACACCTATGAAGAAAGAATTGATTGAAAAACAAAAAATAAAAATGTCTGATGGTGGTATGATGGCTAAAGGTGGTACTACTTTTAAAGAAAAAGTAGCGGCAATAACTAATAGATTAAACGGCACTAAAGTAAAACCCAAATATAAAAAAGAATATGGTTCTACTTATGATAAAAAAGAAGCTAAAGAAGCAGCTACTAAAATAGCTGGCAAGATGATACGCAGAGAAAAAATGAGTAATGGGGGCAAAATAACAAATGAAGAATGGATAAAAATAGAGCCTGTTATAAGTAAAACTTATGATTATATTATTCAAGTTTCTGCTGTACAAAAAAGGCTATTGAGTGCTAAAGATTTATGGGGAGATGGCACAATATTTAAACCATTAACATTTAAACAATTTGAAGTTGTACATAGGAATATAAAAGAAATAACAACCGACAACCCTAATTTCAAATGGTAATAATATATAACAAACAAAAATAGAAACACAAAATGAAAGCAAAATTTGAACAATTATTAAAAGAAAAGAACTTAACAGTAGGTGACATTAACCAAAAAATGAAGGATAATGTAAGCAACTACTATAATGCAGTAAAAGAGTTAAAAGAATTAGAAGGTGATGCTAATTATAACGAAGATGATATTAACGAAGTAAAAAGCGCACTTACCGACTTAGATAACCAAATATGTACTTACTTAAATAAAATAGAACAGTACAAAGAAACGGGGCGCAAAATGCACGAAGCAAGAGTAGCTAAAAAGGTTATAAAAGCAGAAGGGGGTAATATGCCTCCAAAGCCAGTAGAGCAGCAACAAGCCGCACCACCAGTAGTTATTGAAGAACCTATTAAACCAGAAGAACATCAACAACAAGAACCCGAAAAGAAAAAAGGTATTGGTGTTGGTACTGTAATACGTACAATACTAGGTGTAGCCGCTTTTGCATTCTTAGGTATATCATTTACAAAGGGTACATTCCCTTTTAAAAGAAGATAAAAATGGCGTACAAAATAAAACCATATAGCTATCAACAAGCCGATAAATTAGGGGTGGTAATTCGCCCCTCAAAAGTAAAAGGTAAAAAGATAGATGTATTCAGTAACGGGGGCGATAAGATATGTAGCATAGGAGCAATAGGTTATAACGACTATCCTACATACTTAGAAAAGGAAGGATTAAATGTTGCAGAAATGCACCGAAAGGCTTATAAAGCAAGACATGAAGAAGATAGGAAAGTAAAAGGTAGTGCTGGTTATTATGCCGATAAGATATTATGGTAGTATTTTGTATTGATGTAATGGTAGCATTTCAGATTTTGATTCTGACCGTTTAGGTTCAAATCCTAAATACAAAACAAAAAAGCCGCTAATTAGAAAAAAAGCGGCGTTCCTAAATTAAACTTAAATGCTATATGAAAAAAAATCCGATACAAATATATAAAATAATTATGACATGGAAACACAAATTATAAAACAACATTTCACAAAGGGTAAAAACGCACTTACAACAATAGCGGCAATAGTAGGCTCAATAGTAGTAATAGCTGGGGGATGGGCTTTCTACCAAAATAACTTATATAAGCCAAATAAGGACTTAAAACTTATTAGTGTTGATTATGATAAGGGCGTGGCGCAAATACAGTTTAAAAAAGATTTAATTAATCTTACTGGCGATGCAACGTGGTCTTTAACTGGTAATTGGGGCGTAAGATTTGGATTAGTTAATGATGAAAAGGGTAGCAAGTATAGTAATATTGAAATTACCCAATCAGGAATGGTTTATGATTATTTAGATATAAGAAAAGGATAATATGAACAACAACACGAAAATAGGAAGATTAATTAACGCAGTAACTAATCCAAAACCAACAAATAGAAAAGGTAGTTGCACCTCAAATATTTGCGAAACTTTGGATGGTAAAAAAGGTGGTGCTTGTTGCCATTTAGGTTGCAAGTGTCCAGCATTATCAAATTCTAATTGTATGGTATATAAATTAAGACCTTTGAATTGTAGGGTTTTCCCAGCATCAAAAGAGGACTTAAAGTTGGTAAAAAATTGTGGATATTATTTTGATTAAAATTTATGGCAGAAGATAAAAAAGGTAGCGGATTATTTTGGTTAATACTATTGCTTTTAGGTGGTAGTTCTGTTTGGGCAATAAACAAGTTTATGTCCAAACCAAAAGATGAACAACAAACACCAAGTGGGGGTAATAAAACACCTAATGGTGGGGGTCAAACACCTAACGGTGGTGGGCAAACTCCAAATGGCGGTAATCAAACACCATCTGAAAAAGATTATACAACAACAATACAAGAAAGTGGTTTTGTAACGCCAGAAATTCTGATAAATACAGACCCAAATTTAGATTATCAATTTTGGTATCTTAATAATTGGATATGGTTAAACCAAAATGATATAATGTCAGCATTGGCACAACCATATTGGAATTGGGGTATTGATGTAAATGGTAAACCAACTGGAGTAAATTGGTTCTATTTTAATCAACTAAATGATAAAGATGGATTTAAAGCATTTGTTGATTTTGACCAAAGTTATTATACTGATGCTGCAAAAAAGAATTTAGTAGTAAGAGTAACACCATTTACCACTCCAAATTCAACTAATGGATTGACGCAAAAGCAAATTGACGATAGCTTAATTAAGCAGTTACAAGCCAACAATGGTTTATCATTAAAAACAGGAACGGACTTTTTAAGTAGATTAAGAAAAAACAAAGGTTTTGATATAAGAAGTTACTTACAAGACAATCATTAATTATGAGTGAAAACAGAATCAATAGTGGAATATTTTGGGCGGTGTTACTTCTCGTAGGTGGCATTACTTTTTGGGGTATAAACAAAGCGTTTGGGGCTAAAAATGATACACCTCAAAATCCAAGCCCAACACCTAATCCTTCGCCAACACTTTCACCTACAAACAAAACAAATGATGCTACCAAAAATGGTATGCCATATTCTTTAAATTTATCTTTAATAGACTATACTGTAAACCCAAAATATATACCACAAGGTCAAACAAATAGTGGTAAATACGATAATAAATATGATGTATTTATAAGTGCTAAAGGTGGTATAGGTTTATTTGAAACAAATAGCAATGGGTTTAGCGTTCCATATTTGTATAGTCCTAAAGGAACATTTTTATCAAAAGGTAATGATTTTCCAATAGATATAAATTTTACTAAAATAGCATCTATAAATTGGTTATACCAAGAACCTACACCATATTATCATGCAATATTTTTTACCATAAAAAATAATTACAATACTTCAATAAGTACTTCTATAATTTGTCATTTAGAATTATCGTATAATGGTAATGTAATTTCTACAATTGATTATGATATAGCTGGTGGTGGAATAAAAGTAAAAAAATGGGATGATAATATAATTTCAAATTCACCAGACCAGCCTTTTACTTTGTCTAAATCACAATTGCCAAATGGTATTTACAATTTAGGTCATACATTAAAAATGAAAGAATCTGGAACATTCTTTTTACCATTTTGGTATGATGATAAAAATGTTTCTATACAACAAACGCATGATGATTTTGGAACAAAACCTAACTATGTTGGTAATACTCTAAATATCAATATAAAAGGTTATATAAAAATAGCTGGTGGTACAGTTAATATTAATCAAACTTTATCAGTACCAATAGATTCATCAACAAATGATTTTGCATTTACAAAAGATATTTATCCAAATTACTATAATACAGGAGTAAATACACTTTACTTTCCCGATACTACAAATTTATCATCGGAAGATTCTCAAATAGATGCTCAAAACAATTTTGCTATATTTAATGAAATTGATGCGAATTTTTGAACAATGCACGCAAATGATGATGATGAATCAAAGAAATACTGTCTTCCAGAACAACAATCATAAATTATGAGAAACAAACAATACTACCACGATTTGTGGCAAAAATTAATAGTCAATCAGCAAACTTTAGTAGAAGCTAAATCAATAGCTGATAAAATAAAAGCTAATGCTAATCAATACGAAAGCGTATCATTAGTAACCAAAGTACCAGTTAATGTGATAGGTTTAATTCACAACATGGAGTGTGGGTTAAGTTTCCATTCTCATTTGCACAATGGCGACCCTTTAACTGGGAAAACGATTCACTATCCAGGTGGGCGACCTACAACTGGAACAGCACCTTTTGCATGGTCTGATTCAGCAGTAGATGCGTTACGTTTTGATGAATTTGATAAAGTAACGGATTGGAGTATAGAAAATACTTTATTGGTATTAGAACGCTACAACGGTATGGGTTATAGTAACTTAGGCTTTAATAGCCCATACTTATGGTCTGGAACTAATCACTATGTTTCTGGAAAGTTTATTGAAGTTTGGAACAAGGATAAAGGTAGATACATTTCAACATACGACCCTACAATAATTTCAAAACAAATAGGTTGTGCTGCTATTCTAAAACAATTGCAATAATGATAGATTACAAACAAATATCAAAAGACCAAACACAAACGTTACAAACTTTTGATTTGATGGATTTGCAGCAATACAAAAAAGAAAAAGTATTTGCTACAAATGCAAGTAAGGACTTTCATTTATTTTTTGTAGGTAGGGATGATGTACACAATATTCTAAAGCACGTTTTAAGTAGAGTATCACAATCACTCTATTTGAATATGTTTGGTTACGATGATGAAGAATTAAACGACATTATTTGGGATAAAATAAAAGACCCAAATATTACCGTTTTAATTACTTTGGATAAATCACAATCTGGTGGTGTACATGAAAAGAAAATATTAGATGCTGATAGGGAATCCGACCTTGCTAAATTTAATACTCACTTTGTTATAGGTACATCAGCGACAAGCCAAATAAGCCATACAAAGGGATTTGTAGCAGATGGTAAAGTAGGTGGCGAAGGTTCTACTAATTGGAGTACAAGTGGTGAAGGAACATTCGTAGTTTCTGGACAAGCTGGTGGAAGCGGATATAAAGCACAAAACAATACACAAACAATTTTTACCGACCAAGATACTATTACAAGGTTTACAGCCGAATTGATAGCAGAACATCTGGCAGCGGTAAAATCAAAATAAAAAATTATGGACTTAGGAATAAAAAAATCAATTGATAGTGGGAATGGTAATACTATAATTGGTTTTGGAGGTGGTGGCGGTAATGCTATTTTATACTCCTTTAGATGGTGGGGTTCAAGTAATAAATAAATTTATAAAAGAAGATTAGTATGGCAAATTTTGATATTTCTCAAAAGGTATTATTAGAAGATGAAGGTTTATGGTCGAATGATGCAGAAGACTCTGGTGGGGAAACTTGTTGGGGGATAGCGAGAAAAATTGATACAAAGTGGAGTGGTTGGGCGATAGTTGACCAATATAAGCAAAAGCCTAATTTCCCTAATAACTTAAACAACCCCGAAATAAAAAACTTAGTAAATACATTCTATAAGATAAACTATTGGGCTAAAATAAAAGGCGATGAAATAAACAATCAGGATATAGCAACCCAGATATATAAGTCATACGTTAATACTGGTAGCGAAGGTATAATATTAGCGCAACGGGCTTTAAGTATAAGAGAAAGCGGAATTATGGATGATGCAACATTGAGCGCATTAAACAACGAAAAAACACAAAACAACGCATGAGAATAGAAATATTACGCTCTATATCAACTGTAAGAATTAAAGGTAGTTGTAAATGCTATGCTGAAAAGGGAGAAAAGCTAAAAGCCATAAAAAGGGATGAAGAAAGCCTTTTAGTGGATGGTAAAAAAGAAAAGTTCATAGTATTTAAAAGGGATGAAAACATTACGCATAAAATAATCGAAAATTAGATAAAATGAAAAAAATATTATTTGCATTATTTCTGGTATCAATAATAAGCTGCAATAGTGGTAAAACCGCACCTAATAAGCTAAATAAAGATACTTCTACAATAAGAGATACAATTAAGCTATCAAATACGCAAAAGCCCGTAAATGATAGCTTAATTCATTTAATAGATAGTTTAAAAACAAAACTATTTTTAGCTAATTACAAAGTAGAGCAAGTTAAGTTATATGTGAAAATATGCGAAAGGAAACCAAATAAAAAAATATTTCTTATCGGGTGGCTAAAAAGATGTTTGTATTAAAATAAAAAAAGCAGCTAATGAGAACAAAAGCTGCGTTTCCTTTATCAAATTTTATGTCAATGTATGAAGCCGAAGCAAATATACAATATTACTATATTAAAATAAAATAAACAATGCTTTACGCAATAATTTATGGGTTAGCTATATTATCATTTATCGTATTAATATCTATAAAGAGAAAAAACACACACAAAAACAACACATAAAATGGCACAAACAAAAAAGGTCACTAAAAGAGATTTAGCAAGAAATTATAGAGCAAAACATGGTGTAGAAATGCCTACTCATAAACTTGCAAGGATAATGTATAGAGAAAACAACCTTACATTTATAAATGTTGAAGATGCAAGAACGGCACTACGAGCAATAGAAGGTAAACAAGGAACAAATGAAATACCTAAAGATAAGTCATTAATTTTAAATGTTCCATCAAGACCACTTAATCCTTATAAATTACCCAAGTCGGATGAAGAAAGATATAAACCATTTACTATTAAAGGTTATAAAAGAGGTTTAATAATAAACGATATTCATTTGCCATACCATTCTATTCAAGCATTAAATGCAGTATTAGAGTATGGCGTATCTTATAAGCCAGACTTTATATTTATTAATGGAGATTTAGTTGATTTTCATCAACTAAGTTATTTCCAGAAAGACCCAATGAAGAAAAGATTTTCAAAAGAATTAAAAATAATGCAAGAGTTTTTGGAAAACTTGTACACAATATTTAATTGTAAGATATTTTATAAATTTGGTAATCACGAAGAAAGATATGATAGTTTCTTGTATCAAAAGGCTGGTGAATTAGTTGGAGTTGATGAATTTAAACTTGAAACATTAGTCAAGAATAGAGTTCCAGATATAGACATAATTAGAGATAAAAGATTAGTAGTAGCTGGTGGGTTACCTTTTATTCATGGACACGAATTTGGCAGAGGTGTATTTAATCCCGTAAATGCAGCAAGAGGATTATATCTACAAGCGAAACATAGTGCGGTAAAGGGCGATTGTCATACTTCAAGTGAACATTCAGAGCCTAATATATTTGGTAAAATAATGACTACATATTCAGTTGGTTGTTTGTGCGGTTTAACACCTAAATGGCTTCCTTTAAATAAGTGGAATCATGGTTTTGCTACAATAGATATAATAGCTGAAAAGGAGTTTAGATTTAGAAATTACAGAATTTATAACGGTAAAATATTATAATTATGTTATATACAATATATTTTGAAATATACGGGAAAAAAATGAAAACCGATGTAGAGGCAAAAACCCCACATCAAGCACAAGAAAAATTAGCAGAAATAGTGGCAAATAAAATAATATATCATAAAGTAGTAGAGCCGAAAATAAAAGAAAAAAAAGAGCCAATAAATAAAGCTACAAGCAACTTTATGAACTTCTTTGAAGATGCTATAAACGGCAAATTCGATAGATAATATTTAATTGCCTAAATTTGCAATAAAATAAATAAAATAATCATGGAATTAGGTATATCAAAAGCTATTAATGATGGCAATGGCAACACAATAATATATACAGCATTACTTGCAGCAATCGTAAGTAACTGTACGCCAACGGTGGCAGATGGAATTTATTTTAACCTACAACAAAGGTGGGAAGAAGAAAAAGAAACTGGTAAAATTACCCCAGAACAATTCTGGGTATATGATGCAATCGGATATTACGGTGTTACAGCCTCGTATTATGCGTTATTATTTCTAACTATGTTAGCTTTAGGCAATACAAGTTATTCCACTAAATCAAAGATACTTTTATCTATTGTAGGCGGCGGTGTAGTTATTGGAGTTATAATGAAAAATGCACAAAAGGATAAACAATTTATTGCATCTAAAACAGACACTACAACAAATAACGTCTAAGAAATAAAAAATTAGTTATCTTTGCTTTTAGAAAATAATCAATAAAAATATATTATTAATAAAATATAAATAATAAATAAATGGCAGATATAATTCCAAATCAAGGCGTTGCACCCGTACAGCAACATTATTTACCACCACCACCACCAGCAGGGGCGGCGATAGTGGGAGAGGGAGGCGCACCAATACAACAAGTGGCTGCACCAGTAAACGCACCTATTCCAGAAAGTAATAGTAGCGTAGGAAGTTCGGGTATGGATTTTTTAGGTTCTATTAATTGGTTAGAGATTGTAGTATATGCTTCTGTTCTTACATTAGTATTTATAGGCGTTTCTTACTATCGTAACCAAAACAATCAAACGAGTGCAGAACTTCAAAAACAATCAGATAGGATAAGCGTTTTAGAAAGCGATATATCTACTATGGCAGCGCACACAAACTAATTTCTTAATTTTTAAATCGAACGAATTGAACACAATTGATGTAATAAAAGAAGTTAGCAATACAATAGATGCAATAGGCGAAGAGGCAACCGTTTCGGCTTTAGTAGCTGCAAGGGATAGTAACTTAAAACCTAAATATGTAAAATGTATATTTGATATAGTATGTAGCGAATTGGGCTTTAAGATAAATACTCCAAATGATTTAAAAGTAAAAACGGATGAACGAAAAGCTATTATTGCTTTTGTGGCTTTTTTCTCATATAAAAAGCTAAAAGGAATGACTTGTACCGATTTGAACGTAATAGGTATAACATTTTCAAAGCAGCTTTTTACAAACTACAAAAAAGTAATTGAATATTCTAATAGAAAAAAGCCAATATCTAATTTAGAAGTAATAATATCAAAGCACTATCAAAACATAAATGATAAAATCAACGATTTAATAAAAAATAAATAACACACACATGAACAAGAACAGCACAGATTTTTCAGAACAAAAGCAATCATTTACTAATCCATTAAATGATGAACCAGTAATACAAAACTTTAATAGAACTAAAGCAACAGAAACTACTACTGATATACCTATACCAGAAGTTGATATAAGCGATGTACCACCAAATGTAAAAATGGGCAACATCGGAGGTGGCTCTACACCACCACCTATGGAGGGACAAAGACCAATAGGAGCGCAACCTAATAGTAATCTACCAGATGAAGATTCAGAACTAAGCGCAGAAGCAACAGCCGACTTATGTTTAATGGGTTTCGCTCAATTAAAGATGTTTTCAAGTAAGATAGTAAAAGTATCTGAAAAGAAACTAAAATCTTTAGATGCAGAAGGGGATATAGATTTATCAATGCAAGTTCAGGCGCATCCGTCTAATCCTAAAAAAGTAAGTATAAACGAACTATTCCTTACATTTAATGAAAGCCTTAATCAGAACTTTACATTAAGCGAAGATTATATTAAAGTAGCTAAACCTATTTTAGTTGCTGAATTTAAAAAACGTGGTGTAGCATTATCGCCACTTACTATATTAGGTATAGTAACAGCTAAGGACTTTGTAGAATCTTTTGGAAAATCATGGATGCAACGAAATGAGTTAATTAATTCAGTTAAGAAAATGACGGCTGAATATAAGAAAACAAATGAAGATAAAAAAGTAAATAAAGCAGATTATCAGGAAAGCGGTTTTGCGGCAAAAGAAGCACCAAATAGGAGAGAACCAGAAGAAGCGCAAATTATAGTAAATGAAAATGCACCAACCGAAATAAAAAAACCAAAAACAACATTTACAGAAGCTACTATAATCCCTAACACAAAAGTTAAAAAGGAAAGGAAAAAAAGAGTGGCTAAAGTAGTAACAAGTAACAATAGTTTATAGATATGGCAAGGCAGCCCCAAATAATAATAGCGTGTGGTAAAAGAGGAAGCGGTAAATCGCTTACTACAATAGAAATGTGCTTTGACTATGTTAGGGTGCATAATAGACCAGTTTTGATATTCGATGTTAATGACGAATTTGGCAACTTTAAATATAAAGATGGGCGGCAATGGACTATTAAATCTATGCCGCTTAATTATGTGTCTGAATTTTCAAAAAGAAGTGTAGCAGAAGTAAGAAGAATAAGACCTTATTGGGATAATAATGTAAGAATGTCCATAAATGATATGAATACGGCTTTAGGTCATATTTTAGATAACTATAAGGATGGATTATTACTTGTAGAAGATATAAACAAATATACTTCTGACAATATGAAGCGTGACCTTATAGGCTCTTTAGCAACTATAAGACAAGCTGGATTAGATGGCGTGTTACATTATCAGTTAATTTCAAAAGCAGGTCATCCAAAATTATTAGGCTTTGCCAACTACATAAGACTACATAAAACAAATGATAGTCTTTCTATTTATCGAATTAAAAATAAATTCGGAGATAAAGGAGAAGTATTGCATATTGCAGAAATAGTAGTATCTAATAGAGTTGAATATGGAGTATTGAATAATATAAATGATGATAGTGGAAAATTCTTTAGTGTATGGGTTGATTTAGAATATATGAAGATTAGAGGACAATTCTCTAAAAAAGAAGCAGCAGATGCAATAGCTAAATATATTCAAATAGAAAACCCAATACCTAAAATGTTAAGAGAGAAAGACCGTTTAGGTAAAAAGATATACAAAAACTATGCAGAAGCATACGATATATTAGAAAAAATGTATATGGAAAAATACTTTGATTTTAAATAATAAAACAAATCGGAATGTTTGCATATATAGCCCCTTAATCGGGGCTTTTTTATTGCCTAAAGTTTAGCAGTCAAAATATGTACTAAATTATAAAAACTACAAACGCTTAAAATAGACTTTACGTTAAAATAAGTATTCATCTTTGTGTGGTAATTCCTTTTGAAAGGAAATATTAATTAATCAAAAAACAAAAATAATAACATGGAACATTTAAAGTCATTCGCAATCGCAACAGCAGCAGTTATCGTTGGTATCGCAGTTTATAACAACGTTCTGAAAACAATGGTTACTACTCTTAAATAAGATTAGTAATAAAACAATTAACAATTAAAAATTTAAAAAAAATGAGTTTTAAAAATTATTTAGCATCTTCTCGTAATGAAGTAGCAAGATACAACTTCGGTGGTGTATCAGCAACAGGTCCTCGTAGAAACCTTGTAGGGGGTTCTTACAATGCAAATGCAATGGGAATTGGCGCACCAAGCGCAGCAACTGGTACTCCAGACTATACTAACGTTGCACCTTTGTTTGGTATTCAAGTACAAAATACCACTACCGCAAACTTAACTAACGTGGATACATTTGGTTCATTCCAATACACTCCACAATCAACTTTGTTTACTGGTGGTAACTATGTAAATGGTGGTGTAACTATCAGTACGCAGTTTAGCACAATTAACTATCAACAGTTCTTAACATCTTCTGCTACTCAACAGTTCAAAGTTGGTGCGGTTCACGTTTTAGTTAGTGCAAGTACAACAGCTATCGCAAATTCACAAGCATTTGATGTATTAACTGTAACTACTCAAAGCCAAAGTGGTGCTTCTCAAAGTTTCCCTATTAAGCAATTATTGAATCCTATGCAGTATCAAGCTGGTGTGGCTCAAAACTATATCAATTTCATTATTGATGGTTACACTAAGATTACACTTGCTAATTTATATGCAGGGGTTACTGTACAATATTCATTCTTCCCTCAACTTACCCAAAATCCTTCTGGAACTTTGGCAGGAAAAGGCGGAACAAGTGCATGGGGTACACCTCAATTGGGTTAATCTAATTTAGTTCAATAAAAATAAAAAGGGGTTGGGTGTCAATAGACCCTTACCCCTTTTTAATTAAACAAAAATAAAAATAACAACATGGCATCAGGAAATATAGTTACAATGTGCGATTATATCGCAAGTGTAAATACCAATGAAGCGGTTGCATTATGTGGAAATTACGATTACACAGTTGACGAAACAAATCCAGAACACATATCAGATACTATGGTAGAGATATGCGGTACAAATGGTGAAGATGCTTTGAAAAAAGTATTAATGATTCATCCTGATAAGCAAGTTATATTGGATGCTTTCCAAAAGCAACAATCTAAATTTAATGCAAAAGGTGATAATGGTTTTGGTTGTAATAGTTGTAGAATGATGAACCCAGCAGTTAATGAATACGGTCGTTATCAATCATTTTATGCAACAGGAGATTCTACAAATGCAGCATCAAATAGTAATGGAACATTTTCCAATATGATTTCAATGCAAACAAACACTATTCTTATATTAGGATTGCTTGTTATTGGTGGCGCAATTATTTACAAAAATTTAAAATTAAACTAACAATGACTTTAGGAAACACTTTAGTTTATTTGGGTACAACTTACACAAAAAACGCTGATACTGGATATTATACTTCACCAGATGATGATGGCGGTATTATAGATTCAAATGGCAATTACTTCGATACAGCAAGTGGCGAATTTGTTGTCAATGTTGCAAATGGTTCTACAACTCCATCAACAGGAAGTACGCTTGGTGATTTATGGAATAATATTACCCAAACAGTAACAAGCCCAACTACAATAAAAGGTGTAGTTAATAAGTTAATAGGGCTAAATGTTTTACCATCATCAGCAACAACAAGTACACCTAAAATAGTACCACCACCTAAAAAAGATAATACTATACTATATGTAGTGTTAGGTATCGCAGTTGTAGGTTTAGGGATATTCGCATACAAGAAAATGATATAAATAAAATATATCATGTCAACAGTTTATGCAAGTGATTTATTGGGGCAAACTTCAACATCTAATAAAAGTAGTAAAAACTACATGGCTTTAGGTAGTGGGGTTTTGTTTGTTTCAATTTGTGGCGTAGCATTAGGTATGGCAGTATCAAATTTTAGACACACGCCTTTAATACCATCTATATTAGTTGGGGGAATTACGGGAGGGATTATTAGTAAAGTATTAATTTAAAATATTATGCAAAAAGGTACAATACAAACAATTACAACAGCAGGTGCAGGGGCTTTCGCTCTTTGGTACTCATGGCACAATAAAAAAGGAATAGCTATTGGTGGACTTATAGTATTAGGTTCATTAATGGCTGGTTACATAGTAGGTGGTTATACAGAAACGGCAATTATACCAACTAAATAAAAATAATGGCAACGACAGCAAAATTCTTATTTAATCCTACAGATACATCAACGAGTACGGCTATTATAACCGTTTCGTTGGCTATTGGCGTATTTTATGGAGTTGCTAAAAAGAAGCCTACAATTGTTACAATAGGATATGGGCTTTTGTTCGGTGCGGCTGGAGTAATAATTTCATTAGTAAGTAATAATATTTTCGATGCAAAGCAACAACAACAAGCGTAAATCGCTAAACAAGTTATGGAGAGAAAGCGGCAAAAAAGTTCCTTTTAAGGTATTTGCGGCTCAATATAACGAACAACAACAACCAGCACAATCTTTAGGTACTGAAACGGCAATACAACCGAGCAGAACTAAAGATTATTCAGGTTTACAACTATTAGCAGTAATAGGGATAGCAATAGGAATAGTTTATTTACTTAATAAAGACTAATATATGTTAAAAGATATTTTTGCAGTAATAGGAGTAGCAACGGTTATAATGGTAGCTTATGTAGCTATTACAAATAAACCATTGTTAGATAAAGTGGAGCAAGATGTTTCTAATAATGGAACAATTGGAGTTGGAATATTAGAAACACAGGATTGTGGGTGCGAACAGATAACATACAACAATTGTTACGATGTTAATTCGTTTGATGTTACACCTTATTTTAAAGCACCAATACCAACAGTATAAAATTAAAAATAAATGGTAGTTTTACTAAATACTAATTACGAGCAAATGATTATCAATATAGATATATCAGTTGCCCATCCGACAAGGATAAGAATAGTTTTAGAAGATAACGATAATCCTAATACTGTTTTAACCAATAGATTTAGAGATATTGAAACACAAGATACAATACTCGTAAGGTTGCCGATTTGTGGTAAAACATCTAAATTGACAATTTATGATGAAAACGTAGGGGTTGGGAATGGTGATACAACATTTATTGTTACGGATATAAGCAAATCGCATTTAAAGAAAAGATTAGATGTAATTGATTTAACAAGTCCTAAAATAAGTTCTTTCGTTAATTTTTGCGAACAGTTTTGCTTTAATGCAGGATGGTTAGATACCCAAGATATAAATTCTGATAAATGTTATAAATCAGAAGATGGTCAATATAGAATACAATATGTAGAGGCTATAATAGACGAAAAAGGTAATGATGTAAATACACCAGCGTGTATATATGAGGATGGTCTTATTCAAGTAGATGCAAGATACTTTAGAAGTTCTACTGTACCGATGAGAGTTGCTATTTTGTGCCATGAATTTGCACATATTTACTTAAATGAAAATCCAAAGGATGAAAGCGAAGCGGATATAAGAGGATTAAGCATTTATCTTTCTTTAGGTTATCCGAGAGTTGAAGCATTTGAAGCATGGATAGATTGTTTTTGGGAGGCAGAAACGCCAGAAAACCAACAACGATATATGATTATAGAAAAGTTTATAGCAGATTTTGAAAACAGAAAATTTATAGCTTATGGCAGCTTCTAATAATACGGGATTTTGGGTGGTAATAGTAATAGCAGCAGTCGGTGTTGGCGGTTATTTATATTACCAAAACAATATAAAGGATAGCCCAGCATTAAAAGCAGCTTCATTTTGGAGTAAAATATTTGGATAAAAAATATAAAAGATGAATGAAAAAAATAAGATAGCGGTAAAGGTAATAATCGGGCTTATATTAATAGGTAGTGGTATTTATATTTTAACTAAGCCAAAATCAGTTGTTAAAGATAAAAACTATTGGATTAATAATATAGTTTCATATACCACTAAACAAGGCAGTCAAGCCGATTCCAATATATTATCAGGATTTGATGAAGGATTTTTACAAGCATGGAGTGATGCTATTGATGCTAAAAAAGATAGCTTTTCTTATAACAATTCAACATACCTAACATTAACTGGTGCTACACCAACAAGATAAAAAATATTAATATGGAAAATAAAAAATTAGGTTACGTTTTATTAGGGGCTGCACTTGTTTTAAGTGGTATTGTATTATATAGAAGAAATGGTAGGCTAACTGCATTAAATAGCGATGGCTACCCTTTAAGAATAGATACTGAAAAAATAGTTTGGGGCAAAGGGATAATTGCTTCTGGTATATACGATAACGGTATTAAAAAGTATGATGTTTCAGTAAGTACTGATGCCAATTCAAACTTAATTTTTACATTATTTGTTTCTGGGGTAACTGGTGGTTATGGTTATTCTTATGATGCAAAAGGTAATATTAAAGAAAAATTAGCTAATAATACTTTACCGCCAGTAGTTAATGAAAACGATGCTACTAAAGATGGTATGCCATATTCAATAGATGTTGCTAAAATTACAAAAGGTAACGATAATAACATATACTATTTAGCACCTAATGGAGTTCAATATTGGGTTTCAAATGTAGGTAATGATGGATATTATTTAGACAATGGTATGGATGCTGATTCACCTAATCAACAATATGTTTATGATTTAAAAACTGGTGCATTTTTAAAAATTGTTAAAGGTAATTTAATTTATTAATAAATAAAAAATAATTTATGCCAAACAAAGTATTAAGTAACATAACAAGCGTTTATACTGACAAATCCATTAATGGGTGGGTTAGGGGTCTTATATGGGTAGGTACAATAGCAGTAGTGTATATTGGCGGTAAAGCTATATATAATAAAATATTCCCATCAGCAGACCAAATATCTCAACAGCAAAGACAACAACAATTAAATGACGATATAAATAATGCTCAAAAAACAGAGCAACTAACATATTTACCAACTCAATATGCAACAGACGCAGATGCTATTGCGGCAGCTTTTAGTGGGTGTGACCCTACTGTATCTATTGCGGCATTTGGCATATTAAGCGATAGCGGAACAACTGTAAAAAATATATTAGATTCTTATAAAAACGATTTAGATATACTATCATTATTAAAATCTTTCGGGGTTAGAAATATAAGTAAAAATTTCTTATGTGGTGGAGATATGGTTAATGTAGATTTAGAGGCTGCAATCACTAATCAACTTAATTCATCTGAAATAGCATACTTAAATAAGTTTCTAATTTCTAAGGGGATAACAAAAGTAAAATTTTAAAAATAAATACTATGATTTCAGTAGGAGTATTCAATCAAGATAGGGGTGTAACTTCAAATGGTAAATTTCATTCAATGAATGGATTAAAAACGAGTGCATCGACAGAATTAAACACATTAGAGCAAGATGTACAAAAAGTTGTACCAGAGGTTAGAAATTCTATTCCTAATACAACATTGCAAGAAGATAGCACAAATAATACAATAACATTACCAGTTAAATCTGGAATAAATACAAATTCTTTGATTTTGATTATAGGCGTTGCATTAGTAGTTTACCTAATAGTAAAATAAAAAATAAATAACAATGAAATTAAGAGATAAAGTATTTTTATGGGTGGGAGGTGTTTCGGTTTTGCTTTATATGTATTACCGTTATATCCTTGCTCAATATAGTTTTAAATTCGATAGTATTGCTGTAAATAGTATTACAGATAAGGAACTTGATTTGAACTTAATGTTTAAAGTATCCTCCAATATAGGAGTAGCTTTTGTAGTAAATAGCATACAAGCAAATGTGGCATTAAATGGAATACCATTAGGTAGTATAAATAAAACAGATACAATAACTATACCAAGCGGAACATCGCAAATAATTTCAATACCTTTTAATGTTGATTTAGAACAATTAAAAGCTAATGGATTAAGCGATATTACTACATTGATATTTGCAAGTACCAAAAGCATAACAGTAATAGGTTCTTCTTCAGTAGCGGTAAGCGGATTACCCTTTAATATTAGTATTGATATAGACCAAACAATTAATATGTAAATTTTTATAAACAACAAAAACAAATAAAAAATGACAACAACAGAAAAGTATGCAATAGCAGCAGTTGCAATAGTGGTAGTAGGTTATGCTGGTTACAAATGGTATCAAAATAGCCAAGTAATAGCACCACCAGTAAAAGTAGCAGTAGATTCAGCAGCATTTGACATTAGTAGTTTCTTAAATGGTAATTGGACATGGGATGCATTTAACGCAGCCGATAATAGTCAATTAGAACACGATGAAATGATTATAAAAGGAAACGATATTTATTGGGTAGCCAAATCAACAACTACACCTGAATTTACAATTACATCAAAAAATTATGATGATGCAACTGGTAAATTATTAATGAGTTACAAGAGAATAAGTAAAGATGAACATTGGGATGATATACTAACGGTAAATAAAGCTGCTAAAACATTAGTAGGTACACAAAATGATGGAGCGATTAAGTTGAAATATACTAAAACCGCTTAATAATATACCTAATTTCATTATCTTTGCATAAACACAAAAAGCAAGGGAAATGGATATAGTAAACATTGTAGAAGGGGTTATAACTAAGGCTATAACCTCTTATTCTGAAAAGGCGAGTATTGATAGAAGAAAAACACAATTATCGCTTTTTATAGGGGATGAAGGAAAGGCAGAATGTAAGATGTTAGTAAACTATCAAGCTACTAACGAAGTTAAAATTAAAAGTATATTAGGTATGTATTCCTTAATGTACAATCAAGTGGATAAAATAATAGTTAATTCACTAAAAAAGTTCGCAAAAGAATACAATGTAAGCGATTACCAAGTATTATCGGTATTTTGGTTAAAAGAAGGTGAATTGATAGGATGGATATATTGCAATGGCGAAGCAAAAAAGAAGATTAAAATAGAAGAATTTATAACATAAAAATAATTAAAAATGAATGGTGAGTATTTTGGCACATTTACGGTAACAAGTGCTTCATTTAGTATAACAGCAGATATGGGTATAAGTTACCTATCATTAAATTATGTATCAGGTTCGGTAAATGTATTATGTTCTGGTATTAAATTCCCTGCTATCCCTGCATTAGCTACTAATAGCAGTATATCATTGACGGGAACATTTAATGTAGGTGCTGAATTAAATACACAACCATTAGACGGTATAACGGTAGATGCAAGTGCTGGTGTAGTCGAAGTGTTTATGGCTTAGGTTGTTTTTAACATACGAAAAAAAATGGAAACAAATATTTTAAGTACAAAAAATAAAGATAGAACAACGATGATACAGGAGTTCACTAAAACTATTGATGGAATATTAAGCATAATAGTAGCAGCATTCTTTTATGCTTTTACAATGGCGCAAGTAAATGCAACTTGCACCCTTATATCAAGCCTTTGCGCTATTTTCGCTTCTATATTCGCAATAGCATATTACTATAAGCAAATGAAAGTTAATGGTCATATAAAAAGAGGTAAAAAACAATACGATGACAATTGATAAAAAAAATATAGGAAAATGGGCTTTAATATTAACACCAATATTAATTGGAGTTTACATTATATACAATAAGTTAAAGAATAACGAAAAACCTATATATAATACTCCAGCACCTAAAGCTAACCCAATCGCACCAACAACCACATCATCTTCTGATAGTTCTTTCCCTTTAAAAGTAGGTAGTAATAATGATTATGTAAAACAATTGCAAGATGAATTAGGTATAGCAATTGATGGAATATTTGGGAATCAAACATTAGCTGCATTAAAGCAACAAGCAAATAAAAGCATGATAACCAATTATGCGGATTTACAAGCCACATTATCACTAATTGATAACAACGATAAAGCGGCTGAAAATATTGCAGCAAAAACAAGCGATGCACAAATATTTATTCAGGCTTTTAACGCAAATTCAATAGGTGATAATTTAGTACCTTCAAAAGACATAAGATTAACACAATTAAGCGATTCAGCACCTTACATATATAGTAATAAATATATGAATTGGCAAAGCGGAATAACATATATGGCTACTCAATGGCAGCCGATAGATATTACAAGTCAGGGCGATTTGGTATTGAATAATACAATAGATAACAGCAAGTGGGCGATAGATAGCACATTACTTAATCAATAAAACAAAATAGAATGACAGCAAACGAATTTTTAGATAACAGGAAAAACAGAATAGGTTTAGCTATAATTCTTATAGGTGGGCTTATATGGTTTTATAGTAGATATGGAGTAGGTTTTGAAAGTTCTGAAAAGAATACTAAACCCCCAGCAACTAATTAATTAAATAAACATTTTTATAAACAACAAAAAAACAATTATTATGAGTATAGGAATTGGAACAATGGATAGTTTTAATGCAAGTGGGGATATAAAACCACCACCTACTTCACAACCAACAAAAAGCGCAACTACGCAATCAACATCAACAGTCCATGCATATACACACATGGATTCAGGTCAAATTAAACAAGCCGACTTTTATCAGCCCAAAATATTAGCAAATTTAAGTAAAATATTACAAGGTAAAACTAAATTCGGTGTTATAGGGTCGGGCGATATGGATGCTTTTGGTAAATTAGCCCTATTAGTTCTTTCTTACAGAATAAGCTATGAGGATTATATGACATTATATCAGTTTTCAACTTTAGCTGTATCTGGAACAATTAATAATAGCCTTCAAATGAAAGTTATAGATATACTTAATAATTATACTCCAGATTTGGATTAAAAAAAATTACAATGAATAATAAAACAGTAATAGCAATAGTAGGTGGGCTTTTAGGTATAACATTAGTTTATTTGATATATAAAGCGGTTACAAGCGGTGGTAGTAGCAAGAGTGTAAAAGATCAGCAAAAAGATGCAGCAGAAAAGAAAAAAGCATCAAAAGCTGACCCGACAAATAAAGTATTGGCAGAAGCAGCAATACAAGCTGCATTAGATGCTTATAACGCTATGAGTTCTTCTAAAAAAGGTGGGAAAAATTCAGATGGTTCATCAGCAACTCAAGGTACAAGCGCAAATGGCGTACCTATGACAGTAGTAAATTCGGAGGGTGATTATATTGAAAATGATGACCCAACGACATTATACGATAAAAGCGGCAACCCAATAGGCGATTTAGATGCTGAAAGTGGTTTCTTCTTAGATGCAAATGGACATACAATCGCATCAGCCGATGGAAGTTTAGTAAAAAATATAGATTCTTATGGAAACTATCAAGACGATAATGGTGATTGGTATTCAGCAGACGGCACACCTATCGTATTACACGCAAATGGCATATATACGGAATTAGACAATAACACAGATGTATTTGATATGAGTGGAAACGTTATCGGTAAATTAAACGGTGATGGTACTTATATAGATGTAAATACGGGCGATAATATTTCATTAGATTAAAATTAAAATAAAATGGCAAATAACAACGGAATAATTATTTTAGGCGCAGTTATTGGAACTGTGGTATTGGGTACAGTGGTTTATTTATTAGTAAACAATAATGCAGCAGCATTAGCTAAAAAAGCAGCAGCAGATAAATTATTACTAAAGAATGCAAAAACTCAATTATCGGCAGACCCAACAAATGCTGCATTAAAACAAGCTGTAATAGATTTAGCTAAACAATACGCTGCATCTAAATTAGCATCGAAATTGGCTAAAAGTAAGGTGGGCGGTAGTGGTAATGGCAAAAGCGGTAGTGGAGGTAATGGAAGTGGCACAAGTTCTACTACTGATGATACTTCTACCGATGATAGTTCTACCGATACTTCTACCGATGATAGTTCTACCGATACTTCTACCGATGATAGTTCTACCGATACTTCTACCGATGATAGTTCTACCGATACTTCTACCGATAGTAGTGGTGGCAGCATGGATTTTACAGGTAAAAGAAAGTATAAGTTACCTAATATTAATAAAAGTAAAGCATATAAGCCATCTAAATTATTCATAGGAATGGCTTAGATATGTTAATATTAATCACACAAACACGATAAATACAAATGAAGAAAGAAAAATTATTGATATTATGGTCTGGGGGGATAGATAGCACATCAAACTTGAAATCTTACTTAGAAAAAACAGAATATGATATAATTGTTCATCACATAGTTTATAATTGTGGTAATAGTTTAAGGCAGAAAAAAGAATTAGAATCAATTAATAAATTGCTGCCAATATTAAATAATATAAGGAAATTTAAATATGTTCAAACATTATGTGAATATCAATATTATCCGAGAATATATGATATTACAATGTTGTTTACATTATCAATACCAATAGCTTTAAACTTTGATTGTAATAAAATAGTTATTGGATTCGTAGCGGATATTAGAGATAACCAGAAAGAATACATAGATAATACTAAAAAACATTTAGATATAATATCTGAATCGTTTTGCAGACTAAATAATTATGCTGATATAACTCCAAAAGTATATATATCAGAATTTATAGATAGTAAATACAATTACATTATAAATTTAGGCGATATAATAAATGATGTTTGGTTTTGTAGAGGATATAAGGATAAAAAAACAAATAAAATGGTTCTAACAAAAAAACCATGTGGCAAATGCCACACTTGTCAGCACGTTAAAAAAAGTATAGAGCATTTAGTAAA
>Ga0214166_1000120_pt1 | contig 40698 bp, 25 predicted proteins | sample TroBogepilimnion_27_FD_153005 | JGI IMG/M metagenome (GOLD analysis project Ga0214166, IMG submission 153005) | Freshwater microbial communities from Trout Bog Lake, WI - Practice 18AUG2009 epilimnion v3 | ecosystem: Environmental > Aquatic > Freshwater > Lake > Epilimnion/Euphotic zone ...
GCTGTTGGTCGAATTTCGGGTCCGCTCTTAAAGGATAATTTGCTTCGTAACGGGGTAAATTTAGCCTTCGAGACGAGCCTACTTTATCTAGATGTTGTTAACAGCCGCGTGGGCATTAATACAGCATCGCCGGCCTACGACTTAGATGTTAATGGTACTACACGCTCTACAAATTTATACGCAACTACCCAAGCTCAGTTAGGAACTTTTACTATTAGTGGTAACACCATTAGTAGTAGTAACAATACTATCAACTTAACTCCTAACGGAGTAAATCCTACAGTATTTTCTGGCACTATCAATGTTGGAAATTTGGCACTTAATGGTAATTCTTTAACCAGTACCAATACTAACGGCAATATTACTATCCAAGCTAATGGCACTGGTGCTATTAACTTGAACTCAAATGTATTAATTTCAGGTAACTTACATGCTACTGGAACTATTACTGCTGATGGTAATATTCAGTTAGGTGCTAACAGTGGCGACACTATTACATTCACTGGCGAAGTTAACAGCAATATTATTCCGGCAGCTACAAACACTTATAATCTAGGTTCAAGTGCGTTAGAATGGAATAATGTGTATGCAAATACATTTAACTTAACTACACTAAATGCCCCGTCAGTTTATACAAATGATTTTCAAACCAGCGGGTTAGACATTAGTGGCAATACAATTAGTACACTAACTACTAATACAAACATTAATCTTACAACTACTGGTACAGGCGGAGTTGTTATTGGTAATATTCAAATTTATAACAATAATATTACCAATATCAGTTCAGGTGCGGTTACACAATTTATCGAAACCAGCACAGGATATGTACAAATTACAGGTACAAATGGTGTAGTAATTCCAGTAGGAACTAACAGCAACTATCCATCAAACCCACAAACAGGTATGATCAGATATAATTCAACTAATCAGTATGTAGAAGTATATAATGGTAGTTTGTGGGGAAGTGTAGCTGGACAAAGTGGTGGTGTTAGCTTATCAGTAGCTAGTAGTACCTCAATTACTTACGCACTACTTTTTGGATAAAATAATATGGCATCAACATTCGGCAACGTAATTCAAAGCGGACTAGGAACAACTCCTACTACCGTGCTTACCACAGCTAATCCAGGTAGCACAACAGTGATTGGATTTAGCTTAACTAATACTACTGGAGCACTAGTAACAGCAAGTATCCAGTTGAATAATGGTTCAACTGCGGCTTATTTTATGAACAATATTGTAATTCCAGCTAATCAAAGTTTACGAGTTGTTACTGGTGGTGAAAAATTAATTCTAGCGGCCAGCACAGCAATTATTATTACTAGTAGTCAGGCTAGCAGTTTAGACGTAGTTATCAGTTACGTTGTAATTACATAAGGATAAGATCATGACATTTTATGTTGGCGGCGAAAATACATCAGTTGAACAGTTAGGTATAGATACTCCTAGATATTTCTACGGATTAAGAATTGACAGTAAAGGTTACTTATATTTTGCTCGTGTTGACCAATTAACAGATCAAAGTGCTAGTACAATTATTAATAATCCAGGCGAAACAGCGGCAAACTTTGAAATGTTTGAATATGGAGTTGACTTTTTTGACGGGCAATTACCGGATCATAGTCAGCCATATGCTAATTTAAGATATCAACAATATCGTTGGGATACAAAAAATATGTACTATTATATTGACAGCACTGGTGAATTGGTGGCAAGAATAAATCAAGTGTACAGTAGTTACCCAGCATAATTAAAATAAAGACAAGGATTTAGAAATGGCAGAATTTAAACTTAGTAGACTACGTGTTTCATGGGGAGGTCCATGGGCCACTAGCACCACTTATGCTCGAGATACCGTAGTTCAATTCAACGGTAAAATGTACCTATGTCTTGCTCCGCATACTAGCGGAACATTTATTACAGACCTAGCCAGTGCATATTGGAGTCTACAAGTTGACGGAAAAGCATTCTTGGGTGCATGGGCATCTAGTACTAGTTATGTTCCAGGAAATTTAGTTGAATATGGCGGAACAGTTTATGTTTGTACAGTTGCTCATACCAGTAGCACAACTTTAGATTTAAGTAAATTTGTAACGTATGTTCAAACAAACAATTGGCATCCTGCCTGGACTGGTGGCACAAATTATGGTGTAGGCGATACAGTAAAATACGGCGGTATTGTTTATACTTGTAATACAGAACATACTAGTATTGGAGCAACAACTACTAGTACTGTATCAATTACTAGTATTACAAATAATGCATCAACACTTGCTATTACCGGAGCTACTGGTAACGGCATATCAGTTACACTAAGTTTTACAGGAGCAACTCCTTTTATCACAGGACAAACTATTGTTGTATCAAATGTTGTTAGTGTTTCTGGTAATTATAACGGAACATTTGTTGTTTCTACAACTGGTGCAGGATTTGTAACATTTACTAGCTCAACAGTTGGAAATTATACTAGCGGAGGAACCATAAGTTATGGTTCAACTATAGCAACAATTAATTATGCTAGCCAAACAATTATTCCATTTTTACCAGGAGAATCTGTTACCATATCGGGTTCTACTGTATCTGGTTATAATGGAACATTTGTAGTTCAAACATGTAGTTCTACACAAACTACAATTTTAAATACCACAGCACCAGTTGCATCTAGCGGAGGAACTATATCTGGAACTGCTAGTTTAGGACTTGAAGCAAACCAAAGTTACTGGACAATTTTATACAGTAACATTGATTATAAAACAACTTGGACATCAGGAACACGTTATAAGATAAATGATGTTGTCAAAGAAGGTGCAGAGTTATTCATTTGTACAGCCGCAAATCAAGATGTTGCATTTACACCCGGCCATTGGTCATTGTATATGCCAGGATCTGAACTGGCTAGTACATGGGTTATCTCAAACACTTATCAACAAGGTGATATTGTACTATATGGCGGATATAGCTATATTAGTAATACTTCAAATAATATCGGTAATAATCCAACAACTGATACAACAGATTGGACTATTGTTACTAGCGGATTTACAATTAGCGGAGAATGGAATATTTCTTCAACTTATATTGTAGGTAGTGTTGTAACAAGAAACGGTTACAGTTTTAGTGCTACTGCAAACAATTCGGGTAAAGATCCTGCTTCTAGTATCATACCAACTACTTATAATTCAACTGGTAGTAGTGGTACAACTTTAGTAGTTACAAGTACAGTTGGATTATATCCAGGAATGTTTGTAACTGGCACAGGATTTAATTACGGTCAATATATTAGTGCAGTAGTTAATGGTACAACACTAACATTAAATGCATCCCCAAATGCTACAGTTACTAACGGCCAGACTCTTACTTTTATTGGAGTTAACGGCGCATTTTGGACATTACTAGTTCCTGGCGCAATGTTTAAAGGACCATGGAATTCTGCGTCGTCTTATTTGATTGGTGATACAGTAGTGTTTAAAAATACAACTTACTATTGTATTCAAGAAAACACAAGCCAAGAACCAGATTTCGATCTGTATAATACCTATTGGGTAAATTACATATTGCATTTTCAAAAAAATGCAACAGGGACACCGGGTGATATTAGTTACTACAATAGTCCTAACGCACCTAAATACACTGCATTGCCAATTGGAACAACTACTTATGTGTTAAGAGTAAACACAAATAAACCTGCATGGTCATTTATCAATAGTGTACCAAATGTTTATTATGTAAGCGCAAGCAACGGCCAAGATTTACCAACATATGGTACTACTTGGGATCATCCTTGGAAAACAATACAATATGCTTGCAGTACAGTCGGAGCAGGTCTAGCCTATACTGCGGCAGGTGCACAACTTGAACTAAACAGAGAATATATGGTTCAAGAAATGTACTATTGGATGTTGAGTCAAAAGACAAATCAAACAGCACCATTTACTAGTGCCAGTGTATTTGATCAAACAAAAACATTACGCGACGCTCGTTATGTTGTAGATGCTATTGCTTATGATATTGCACGTGGCGGAAATAGTCAAATTGTAGCGGCTACACTAATGTACTTTGTCTACGGATCTAATAGTGCATTTTATAATGCTGCCGTAGACGTAGAAATGCCATTGTTCATTGCGGCCCTTGCACAATTAGGAGTATTAATTAACAGTGTCTTATCTAATTCTTCAGGGTTACAAACAACTTATCAAACACAAAATGGAGTTACTAATCCTGTAACTTATTCAGCTTACAACGGATACATAAGTACTCCACAAATAGTAACTACGGCTTCAACATTGTTAGGAATTCTTACAACAGCACTATCTAATCAAAGTACTGCAACAGTTCCACAACCTAATTCGGGGCTTACTGCAACTATTTTTGTTAAAACTGGAACATATACTGAAACATTGCCAATTACAATTCCAGAAAACGTTGCCCTAGTCGGAGATGAATTGCGCGGTGTTACTGTGCAACCTGCCGCAGTTATTGACACTGTAGCAACTGCTACTAGCAGTTCAACAAATTTAATTACAGCCGCAAGTACAAATAATATGACCGACGGAACGTTGGTTCAATTTATTGCTAGTGTTAATTCTGTAGGTGTATCAACTACATTAGGCGGATTAACATCTGGAAAAACTTACTATGTGGTAGGTCCATCGGTTACAAGTACACAATTTGGTATTACAAATATTGTATCTTATTATCCTGCGGTTGCTTCTAATAATTACTCTGTAGTGTTATCGTCTGCATCCAACGCTAATTTTAATGTTACTAAGTTATCTTCTGGCAGTTATAATATTACTATATCTACAGGTGGTTCAAATTATTCAGTTAACGACCAAGTTAAAATTTTAGGAACAAGCATAGGCGGCATAAGTCCTCAAAACGATATTATTATTACAGCTACTACAGTAGTTTCAGGGACTATTACAGCATTTACATTTAACGGTAGTTCGTTATCAACACCGGGCAATACAACAGTTACTAATTTTGCCGCGGCTGGTTCTACATTTTTTGTTGCTAGATCTGGAGCAGGATTTACTCTTACATTAGTATCTGGAGGATCAAATTATACCAATGGGGATAGTTTAAAGATTTTAGGAACTAGTATTGGTGGAACAAGTCCTCAAAATGATATTATTATTACTGTAGTTACTACTGCCGCAGGTGCAATATCAACATTTACATCAACTGGTAGTAGTTTGCTAGCATTGACAACTAGTACTGGTAGTAATTTAATTTATGGTGGTGGTGCATTACAAAATATGTTCTATATGCGCAATGGTAGCGGTTTACGTAATATGACTCTTACTGGTCTACTAGGAACATTAACAGCATTTGATCCGTATTTAATTGCAAGACCGACTGGCGGAGCTTATGTAAGTCTTGATCCAGGAACTGGACCAAATGATACTAGTGCTTGGATCTTCCGTAAGAGCCCATATGTGCAAAACGTTTCAACTTTTGGAACTGGTTGTATTGGCTACAAAGTAGATGGAACACTACATGCAGGCGGTAACAAATCTATTGTTTCAAATGACTTTACACAAATTTTGAGTGACGGCATTGGTATTTGGTGCTACGGCCCCGGTGCATTAACTGAAGCAGTTAGTGTGTTCAGCTACTATAACTATGCAGGATATCTTGCTGAAGCTGGCGGACGTATTCGTGCTACTAACGGTAATAGTTCATATGGTACATACGGTGTTGTAGCCGAAGGATATGATGTAACAGAAACTCCTATTACTGGTAATGTATTCAATCAAAGTACACAAGTTCAAGCTAGCGTTCAAAGTACACTGAGCGGCAGTGCTACTTTAGTTAAATTGTTATTTGCTAATGCAGGTAGTAACTATGTCCAACCAACTACTAATTTATTAAACTATAGTAATGCATTTACAACTAGTCCATGGGCTAATGATAGCAATATTACATTGTTAAAAAATAATACTGCCCCAACAGGTTTAACCGAAGCATGGGTATTAACAGGCACTAGTGCAACGGCTGGAACTGGATATGTTTATCAAAATATTACAATTAATCCGGGAAGCTCAACTAACTATACTTTAAGTTTATATGTATACCAAGGTACTGCGGCTAGTATAGATATTAGCGGTATATTTTCTGGCACCAGTACAGTAACTAGTAATATCAACTATGTATTTGCAACTAATACAGTAACTCCAAGTAATAGCGGCGGCGGAGTTTTACCAATTAATTATGGTTCTCAGAAGACTTTAGTCTCTGGTTGGTATAGAATTTGGATGACAATTAATGACACCAACGGTGCAAACAACACATTACAATGGAGATTGTATGCTAAAGGATCTGCCGCTGGTAGCAGTGGAAACTATAGTATTGTCTACGGAGCACAAACAGAAATATCAGCTAGTAACTATTCTCCAAGTTTTTATCTTGAAACACAAAATAATAGATACACTGCGTTTGCCTATTATGAAATTACTGGTGCAGGAACAGGTGCAGTTGTTGTAGGAGATGAACTACGTTCAACTTCTATTTTTAATGCTCGTGTAACTGATCCAGGAACTGGCTCCGGCGGTGCAGGCTATTTAACTGCAAGTAATTTTGCACAAACTGGCACAACTGGCACATTAAGTTTAGCACTAGTAGATCAGAGTGGAGTAAACGGTAATACAAATAGTTATATTGGTATGCGTGCCTACATCAGTGCAGGTACGGGAGCTGGGCAATACGGTTATATTAGTGCATATAACTCAACTACAAAAGTTGCTCAAATTTTACAAGAAAATTTTGATACGCTTACTGTAACCAATACAACATCAGGTACAAATATATTGCAATTGCCTAATGGCACAGATTTCAGTAAGGTATATGTGAACATGCCTGTACAGTTTATACCTAAATATTATACAACTGTAATTAACAGTACAAATTTAGCACAAATGACATGTACTGCTAGTGTGGGCGGTGCAACTAATACATTAACAGTTACCAGTACAGCAGGATTAGCTTTAAATATGCCAATTTATTTTATAGGCACAACATTTACATCTATTACTACTGGGTATCAATATTATGTAAGTAATATTATTGATAGTGTAACTATACAAGTTTCTGCACAATTAGGTCAAAGTGCAGTACAGTTAACAACTGCAAGCGGATCTACAACTGTGTATTATCCGGCATATAATAGTTATATTACAAGTTCTAGCACAACAAATATGACAGTAGGTTTACCAATACTGTTTACAGGAACTGCCGCTGGTACTATATCAACCGGAACTACATATTATATTTCAGATATAGTTGACAGTAGTAACTTTACTATTAGTGCAAGTCAGGTTAATTTAACAAGTACTAGCACTAGTTCATCTAATAACTCGGTGAATGTAGGAGCTACAGCCACATTAATTCCTTTAAATCCAATAATATTTACGGGAGTTACATTTGGCAACATCACTGCTAATACAAAATATTATATTTCAAGCATAGTAGATAGTGCAAATATTCAATTGAGTACTAGTCTTACATACGTGAATGTGACTGCAACTACATCAGGTAGCAACATAATTACTTGTTCAAATACTACAGGATTTATAGCAGGAAATCCAATAAAATTCTTTGGAACAACATTTGGAAATCTAGCAGTTGAAACAACTTATTATATATTTGGTAGTCCTATTAGCGGCACACAATTCCAAATTACAGGAACTCCAACTGGTGTAACAGCTATTACATTGAATACTGCGGTAGGAGCTATGACAGCAAGAACTGCTACAGGTACACTGGCATTAACTACAAGTTCGGGCAGTATGGGTGTTTTATCAACCGGTGTTAAATCTACACTACAGATCAGTTACAATGATAGTTTATCTGGAACATTTAGCACTCAGTTATTTGGTGGTGTTGCAACCGGAACAACTTATTATATTAAAACATTTAGCAGTGTATCTAACCAGGTTACACTTGTAACAACAAGTAATGGCGGAACAAGTCCAACTCTTACTACTAATGCAGGAACAATGGCATTAGCCGCAGTAGGATGGGATCATATCAATCCAGGAACGCCAATTGTTGCATTAGATACAACCAGTGTTTATTACATTGAGCCTCGTACAACATTTAGTGATCCAGCATTTACTTATTCTGCAATGACTAGTCCTCAGACTGCTACTGGTACATGGGTTGCAATTGGTTACGGATTAAATTATTTTATTGCATTACCTAACACAGGTACTGGAGCTGCCGGCTCAGCTGATGGTTCAACATGGACTACGTTGACAATGCCAGTTAGTGCTAGCTGGACTGGTATTGCTTATGGTAATGGTTATTGGGTAGCAGTTGCATCGGGAACTGCTACTGCCTACGTAAGCAAAAATAACGGTACATCATGGACCAGTACTACACTAACAGCAAGCACTACATGGAATAGTATTGCTTATGGTAATGGTGTGTTCTCTGCGGTAGCTAATGACGGCACAACAAATTACAGTAGAGATTTTGGTAATACTTGGTCGGCTGGATCTTCTGTGTATACAAATAGCACAAAAGTTGTGTTTGGCGGCGGAATATTCTTTATATCAGGAAAAGATTCAAGCGGATACAATAACACATCCACTGATGGTAATACTTGGACTTTAAATTATAAATTTTCAACACTAGGCAGTATAGCCGTTTCATCTGTTGCATACGGTAATGGCAGATTTATTGCTGTATCTAGTGCAGGCGGCACACCTTACTATAGTTTTGATACTGTAACATGGTATCCATCTAACACAAGCGTCACAGCTAGTTTTATCACTTATGGTCAAGGTATATTCTTAGCTACTGCAACTAATGGAACAGCCTACACTAGTGATAGTGGACTTGCATGGACTACACGAACTATTCCAAACCAAACATTCACATCGGTTGCATTTGGTTATACTAATACCAATACTGGTGTATTTGCCGCGTTTTATGGTACAAATGGTGGATATAATATTTCAGCAGGAGTAAGGGCAAAAGGTCGTGCAGGTATTACATCGGGTGTAATGACTGGTATTAACCTATGGGAACCAGGTAGTGGATATACTTCTACTCCTACAGTAACATTTACTGATCCTAATGTCTTGATACAGGCAACAGTTACACCTCGTACAGGTAATGGTACACTAGGTAATCCAACATTTGTTAACAGAGGTTCAGGATATTCCACAACTAGCACAACAATCGCAATTACCGGCAATGGATATGCTGATCAGTATCAAACTGGTTACAACGTGATTATGAATAATCTTTCAAGTTTACCAATTACCGGATCAGATTTGATTATATCTGGCAACAGCACAATTTATAAAGTAACTGGAGCTACAGCAGTTTATGGAACAGTAGCACCTTCAATACAAGCTGTAGTATCTATTAACCCTCCAATGACTACACTACTAAGTGCTAGTAACGGTACATCAGTAAGTATTAGAACAAAATACAGTCAAGCACGTTTAACCAATCATGACTTCTTGAACATTGGTTATGGTAATTTTATTAACAGTAACTATCCAGGAATTCCTACAGCAGGATATAGTGCAGTGGCTAATAATCAAGCAGTCGAAGCTAACTTTGGTCGTGTGTTCTATACAGCCAGTGACCAAGATGGTAACTTTAAAGTTGGTAATTTGTTCGGAGTTCAACAAGCAACAGGTATTATTACACTAAGTACAAGTCAATTTGGATTAACTGGTTTAAGTACACTGAGTTTGGGTGGTATTAGTGTTGGAGGATCAAGTGTAACTATTCTTCAATTTTCAACAGATCCAACTTTTATTGCTAATAGTGATGGTATTATTTCAACACAGAGAGCAATTAAGAGCTATTTGAATAACAGATTATCTGCAGGTAGCAGTAATACAGTTACAACTACCGCACAAGCAGGAAATGTGGTATTCAGCGGTAGTGTTATGGCGGCAAACGTCACAGGAACAAGCAATAAGATAAATGTCAAAGTAAATTTTGCTGGAGCAAATGCCGGTGTAGACGGCAATATGGCAGCTTTAGAATTCTTTGCAAGAAGTTTCAACCACAGATCATCGATATTTTAATTAAGATAAATATTATCAGAGGACTAAAAAATGGCAGAATTTAAACTAGGTAGAATTAAGTTTGTATGGCAAGGTAACTGGGCCACAAGTACAGCATACGTTCCAGACGATATTGTTGCAGTTGGCGGGCAAGTATATATTTGCGTAACGGCACACACATCGTCGGCACTTTTTTCAACAGACCTAACTAGTGCATATTGGCAATTAGCCGCAGGCGGACTTAACTGGAAAGGTGCCTGGGCCGCAAGTACACTATATCAAATTAACGATTTGGTGCAATGGGGCGGCACAGTTTATGCTTGTAATACAAGTCATACTTCTGCAACTTATACAAGTCCAACTTACTTAGGATTAGAAAATGATCAAAGTAAATGGACAGCATTTGCTACTAGCTTTAGTTGGCAAGGCGCTTGGGCAATAAGCACACGATATAAAGTTCGTGATATTGTCTACTATGGTGGTATAAGTTATGTTTGTAACACAAGCCATATTAGTGCAAGTACAACTGCATTAGGTCTTGAAAATGATTCAAGCAAGTGGGATACATTTAATGCAGGTTTTACTTATATTGGTGTATGGGCCGCAAGTACACGTTATCGTTTAAATGACGTTGTCAAATTTGGTGCAGATTTATATATTTGTACAACCTATCATACTAGTACAGGTAGCACACCTGACTTAACTAAGTTTAGCATTTTAGTTAATGGTTTTGAATTTAAAAACAGTTGGAGCAGTTCAACTTATTATGCGGTTGGTGACAATGTAACATATGGTGGTTATGTTTATACTGCTATTGCTAACAACAATAATCAAGATCCAACTACTAACCCAAGTAGCTGGCAACCATTTACTACAGGTCTAAGTTTTCAAGGATCTTGGGTAAGTAGTAACAGTTATCAAGTTGGTCAAGTAGTTACATTAGGTGGTTATACCTATGTAGCAGCCGCTAATAACAGTGTACAAACACTAACAATTACTGGTACAACAATAAGCACAGACGGTACTAGACCAAATCAAATTACCACAAGCGGTAATACCAGCGTATTAGTAACTGGAGTTCCAATTAGTTTTGCAACTAATACAGGTGGCCTAATTGCTGGTACAACTTATTATGTTTTAACTATTGTTGACTCAACACACTTTACTGTTAGTGCAACTAGTGGTGGCGCGGCATTTACAATTACTAGTACAACAACTGGTACAAATATTACAGCAACAACAAATCCAAGTCCACCGTTTACAACTTACTGGACACGACTAAATTCAGGATTCCGTTGGAACGTTCAAAATGGTTCAACATACAGCGCACTAGCTGGTACAAATACATTTGGTACAGGTACAGGCGCAACTTGGGATGTAACTCGTAATGGTACAAGTTATACAGTTGTTAACCATTCAGGTGCGGCAGGTTCAGGTTATGCTGTTAACAACACAATTAAGATTTTAGGTACTGCTGTTGGTGGGCTAAGTCCTGCTAACGATATTACAATCACTGTTAACACAGTATCAACTGGTGCTATTGCTACTTTCACAGCAACTGGTATTAGCTCAACATGGTTAACTGGTACAAGTTATGTACTAGGTGATGCAGTTTATTTTGGCGCAAATAGCTATGTTTGTATACTAGCACACACTGGCGCAACAGGTAACCGTCCAGATAATGATACAGCTGGTACATATTGGAATTTGCTAGCTAGCGGTGCAGAAAGTGCGGCACTAACTACACAAGGTGATATTGTTTACTACGGTAACAATGGTCCACAACGTTTACCAATTGGTACAGATGGTCAAGTGTTACGTGTAAGCGGAACAAGCCCAGCATGGCAATATTATGGACAAGTTAATAATGTAGTGTATGTTGCTCCTACAGGAACAGATACAATTGGTAATGGCCAGGGCACTACTATTGATAAACCTTGGGCAACTGTTCGTTATGCGGCATTACAAATTGAAAATGGTTATTTAAATACTAGCGCCCAGGCACTATTAGCTAAGAACAAACAGTTTATGATGAAAGAAATTTCAAATTATGTTGTTTATCAATATAGTTTTAATATTACTGCGGCTTCTAATGCTACTAACACATTTACAGTAGGTGGCGCTGTTACAACTGCACAAACTACTACAGCAAATATGTATGTAGGTATGCCAATTAGTTTCAGCGGAACTACATTTGGTGGTATCACAGCAGGTACAACCTATTATGTATTACAAATTGTAAGTGCAACTTCATTTACAATTACTGCAACTTATGGTAGTAGCACCCAATTTGGACTAAGCAATGGTTCAGGTGCAATGACTGGCGCATTGGTTTACAATACAACAAAATGTGAACGTGATACAGGTTTAATTGTTGATGCAGTAGTATATGATTTAGGTCATGGTGGTACACAACAATCAACTGCGGCAGCTTTAAGTTATTTCACAAGTTCAACAAGTAGTACACTTATTACTACAGCATTTGGTTACGAAGCAATTCCAAGTATTGCCAGCTGGAACTACTTAAAAACTCTAGTTGGTAATGTGTTAGGCAATACTGCACCAGCAACTAATTATCAGACTCAAGAAGGTATTAGTGCTGGCAGTCAAGCAAAACAAATTATCGATACAACATTAACTGCTGAGTCTGGTTCTAGTACAACTTGCACAAATTTAATTGGTATTATCACTACAGGTTTATCTGCTGGAACAGCAACAGCTATCCCTGCGGCAATCAATCCAGGTACAACAATCAGTGTTAAGACTGGTACATACAATGAAGTATTGCCAATTGTTGTTCATAAAAATACAGCAGTAGTTGGAGATGAACTACGCGGCACTGTAATTCAACCAGCAAGTGCAAATTTAAATTTAGTAAATGATAAACCAAAATCAACTGCGGCATTATTACATACTAAAGGATTATTAAGTAATCTAATTAACAATACTGTTATTACAGCAACCAGTGGCAATGCACAAGTGTTTACAATCACTAGTGCAACTGGCACAGGAACTACAGCAACATTAAGTTTTGCTGTTCAGACAACTGCTCCATTTACAGTAGGTCAATATATTACTGTTAGCGGATTTACAAGTACTAGTGCTGGATATAATGGTAGCTATGTAGTAACTGCGGTAACAACTGCAAGTGTAAGCTATGCTAATACTACTACAACTGGTACATTAACTGGCACCGGTATTGTAACAAGTCAAAATACAAGTTTGACAGCTGGAGATACAGGTAGCACAGCGGCAGTTACTAGTATTGTAAACAATACAGCATTAATGCAAAATATTTTTACAAATGGTCTTGTACAAGTTCCAGCATTTAGTTTTACTAACCCAACAAACTATAACACAAGTTATCTAGTTGGCTACGGTGATGGTAAAGCACAAGTTGTACAAAACTATGCATTTATTATTGCAGATGTTGCGGCTTATTTTGCCGCAAATCAAACATCAGTGTGGACAGCATTAGGTGCAACTGGACAAGCCAAGTTCTATCTACAAGTTCAATATATTTTAGATGCACTACAGTATGATATGACTTATGGTTGTAACAATCAAACATTAATTGCAGGTAGCAGTTACTATAGTTATGGTCAACCACAATTAACTACTACACAAACTACAGCTTATGTTGCAGTTTACACATTCTTACAAACAGAAATAAACACTATCGTTACACGCGGTAGTGTAAGCAAACAAGGATCAAACCCGCTAAGTCAAACTACTACAGGTAATGCTGGTACAGCGGCTGCTGGCGCATTTGCTCAAGCACGTTTAGCTGATATTATCTATTGGATTCAAAACGGTAGTGCAAATTCAAGCACAGCAGTATTTGTAGCTACAATTTCAACAACTACCTTAACTGTAAGTAGTGTCACTAGCGGTACTATTGCAATTGGTATGGCAGTTACTGGTACAGGCGTCACAGCTGGTACATATATTACAGCAGGTAGCGGTACAAGTTGGACTATTAGTGTAAGTCAAACGGTTGGTAGTGCAACAGTTATGACTGGCGCAATGACTATTACACCTGTAACAAGCGGAGCTTATGGTCTAGCAAGTTCAGCATTACAAACTGCTTATACAGCATTACAATCACGTAGAACAGAAATTCAAAGTGATACACAATATTGGGTACAAAAATATTATCAAGCACAAAGTTTCAACCAAGCAACATGTTATCGTGATGCAGGTTATATTGTTGATGCATTGAGCTGGGACTTGGTATTAGGTACAAACTTCAACAGTATTATTTCAGGTCGTCAATATTATAACGGTACAACTAGTGCGGCAACAGTGGTTGCTAACCAATCAACTAGCGAAGTTGGTGCAATTGGATTTATTGGATACAAAGCAAAACAAATTGCGGCCAGCGGAAGTGTTGCGGCATTAAGCACAACAATTGATGATGTAGTTGCAAGTATTAACGGACAAGTAACATTTACAACAGCAATTTCAGCTAGTGTTGGCGGTACACAAACTCAAGCATACAGTTCAAGCGATACAATTACTGTAACAACTACTTACGGAACAGCTACATTTACACCTACACTAACTGTAGCAACTACTGGATTAAGTATTACAAACATTACTAACTTAGGTGTTGCAACATTTAGTAATGCATTAACAGTTGTAAGAGGACAAAGCGTTTATGTTCCAGTAGCAAGTGGCGGTATGAGTGCAGGTACATATTATGTTGCACTTCCAGCAACTACTAGTAGCCAAGTTACACTAGCAACTAGCTATGCTAATGCTATTGCTGGTACAGCTGGATCATTTACTGGCGGCGCTGTTACAGGTGCAAGCAGTAACGTAGTAATTGGATCAACATATAATACTGTTGCAAGCGTAACAGTATTAAGTGGTGGAACATGGACTAACACAGTAGCTGGTAATATTGCAACAACTCCAAGTTCAAGTACTGGTTTAGGACTACAGTTATCATTAAGCTATGGTCCAAGTTCATATTCAACAACAGTTACTACACTTACAACAAGTACGAACTTAATTACTGTTGGTAGTACTACTGGTATGGTAGTAGGTATGCCAATCGTATTTGCTGGCTTACCAGCAAATATTACAACTACAGCTAGTGCAATTTCAAGCAACCAAATTACTCTTGGTGCTACCGTTGCTAGTTTAGGTGTAGTTGTTGGACAACAAGTTTATTTCTCTGGTATAGTATTCGGTGGTGTTAATGCTAATACTACCTACTATGTACAAAGTGCTAGTGCAAGCGTTATTACAATTGCCACAACATTAGGCGGATCTGCATTATCGTTAACCAACGTTGCTAGCGGATCAATGACAGTGACATTTAATGCCGCAGGCGGATTAATCAGCGGCGACACATATTGGATTAACTCAATTCCAAGTACAACTACACTAACTGTAACTGGTACATATCCAGGATCAGCAAGTTTCCCAGGAACTGTTTATGCTATTACTAATACCGTAAGTGTAACTGGTACATGTTTAGCTGGCGCAAACGTTCAAACAAACGGTACAACAACTTATAACAATACACTAACAACAATTAATGGTGTTGAAATACTACGTGCTAACACAACATTCTTAGCTTATGAAGCAGCCGCTTATATAAGCGCAAGTTATGGTGGAACAGCAACTACAACAACAGTAACTACCGCAAGCATTACTGGTTATATTAGTGGTGTAACATTGACTGTAAGTTCAGTAGTATCAGGAACAGTAGCAGTTGGTATGTTATTATCAAATGCTGGTAATGTATTACAAGGAACATATATTGTTAGCGGTAGCGGTTCAACATGGACCGTAAGTCAAACACAAACAGCTGGTAGCTCAGGCACTCCAATTGCTATTACACTAACAAATTATACAGTGACTACAAGTTCTGCACATAATTTTGTTGCTGGTGATCCTATTCAGTTTACAGGAACAGTATTTGGTAATGTAGTTGCAAGTACAGAATACTATGTATTGACTGCTCCGACCACTACAACATTTACTTTAAGTGCTACACAATATGGACAAAGTACTCAAAGTCCGGTTGTGTTGTCAGCGGCTACAGGTACAATGACTGTAAATTATTACTATAGTCTAGCAAAATGTATTCGTGATACAACTGCATTTATCAATGCATTGATTTATGACGTACAATATCCAGGTAACTACAAATCACGTCGTGCGGCAATTCTTTATAACAACGCTGTAAGCGGTAGTCAATTAAGCGACATGTTCTATGTACGTAACGGTAGTGGTATTCGTAACATGACATTGAGTGGTCTGAACGGATACTTAACAGCCGCTAACAGCTTTGGTACAAAACGTCCAACAGCTGGAGCTTATACAAGCCTTGATCCAGGATTTGGTCCAAACGATACCAATGCATGGGTAACAACTAAATCTTGCTATGTACAAAACGTAACTACATTTGGTGTAGGTTGTGTAGGTTGTAAGATCGACGGTGCATTACACTCTGGTGGTAATAAATCTATTGTGTCAAATGACTTTACACAAGTATTAAGTGACGGTATTGGTGTATGGACAACTGGTACAGGTGCATTAACTGAATTAGTTTCAGTGTTCTGCTATTATAACTATTCAGGTTACTTGGCAGAATTAGGTGGCAAGATTCGTGCAACAAACGGCAACAGTTCATATGGTACATATGGTACTATTGCCGAAGGTGTTGATACATATGAAACACCTATTGTTGGTACAGTAAACAATCGTTATAACAGTGCTCAAATCACCAACGTAATTACAGACGGTGCTAACTTAGTATGGCGTTTAGAATATGAAAATGCAGGTATTAACTATACCAACGCTGTTCCTACTATTGTAGGCGCAGGTGTAACTGCAACTGCTACACAAGATGAATTCCGTGATGCGGCAGTATTCGAAACACGTTTAGTTGATTTGAACAACGGCCAAGGCACTGGCGGTAGTTACTATGTAACTGCAACCAGTATTGCACAAGGCGGTAGTCCAATTATTATTACCCTAGCGGCAACTGATACACAATTATCAAACGCTTATGTAGGTATGCGTATACAAATTACCAACGGTACAGGTGTAGGACAGTTTGCTAATATTGTAAACTACAACAGTGGTACTAAAGTTGCTCAGATTAGTAAAGATTCATTTACAAACTTAACTGTAACTGGATCAACAACTACTCAGTTGGTTGTTGCAAGTACAGCAACCTTGTATGCTAACATGCCATTGTATTTTAGTAGCGGTATTACTGCAACTGGATTAAGTGCAAACACAGTTTACTATGTGTCATCAATTGCCAGCGGTACTAACTTTGTAGTATCTGCAAGTTCAGGCGGTGCGGCAATTACAGGTTTAACTGCAACAAGTACACAGACAATTACATTGTATGCCGCAGGTTGGGATCATGTAATTCCAGGTACAACTCCTGTTGCGGCACTTGACTTGTCAACAACTTATATTATTGAACCTCGTATTAGTTATACAGCACCTGGTTATACAACTACTGCTCGCACATTACCAAGTTCAACAACATGGCAAGCTGTTACATATGGTGCAGGCAACTTTGTAACTGTGGCAACAGGTGGTACCGGTACTGGTTATGGTACAACTGGTACAACTTGGACAGCAGGTGGCGCATTACCAGCAAGCTCAACATGGCAAGATGTTGTTTATGGCGGTGGTCAAGGCGCTACTGCTACAGCAGTTGTAGGTGGATTAGGCGGTGTTAATGCTACATTCAGCGTAACACTAGGTGGAACACTAAATCAACAAGTAGTTGGTGTTACTGTAACTAACGGTGGTTATGGTTACACAACACCTCCAACACTAGTTATCACTGGTGGCAGCGGCACAGGCGCAACAGCAATTTGTCAAGTGTTGAATGGTGCAGTTACCGGTGTTACTGTTATTGTTAACGGTAGCGGTTATACAAGTACACCAACATGTACAGCAGTTACTGGTGTTATCAGCAGTATTACAGCAACAACTTGGGGACGTAACTATTATAATACTCCAACGGTTACAATCAGTGCTCCATTTAGTGCAACTGCTTGGAGTGCAAGCGGTACTGTTAGTGTAATTGGTACTTACTACAGTTATCTAAATACTGGTGTAACACCTAATCAAACTAACTATTACCAAGCTACAAGCAGTGGAACATTTAGTAGTTCAGGACCTACACATACAACTGGTACAACTACAAACGGTTCAGTTAGCTTGTTGTATGTAGGCACACTAGCAGCCGCAACTGCTAACGTAAGTACTGGCTATGGTGTAAACAGTTATACATTAACCAGTGCAACTATTAATGGACAATTAATTTATGGTGGTTATGGTTATACCACAGTACCAACAATTACAGTTGTAGATTCTATTGCAAAATTTGTAGCAATACGTAATGGATCAAGTGCCGCAAGTGCTTACTCAACTGTGGCTAACTTAGGTAGTACTTGGACAAGTGGTAACACACTACAAGTAACTGACCTAGTAAGCGTTGCTTATGGTAACAACATTTATGTTGCAGTTGGCGGAACAAGTGGTGTTGCTAGTGCGGTTACTAGTCCGGACGGTATTACTTGGACTAACCATAGTCAAGGACAAACGAGTCCAATTACTAGTTTAAGTGGTAGTGCTACTTACTCAGCAGTATGCTATGGTGCTGGTGCAACTAATAGCAGTGGCGGAACATTTGTAGCAATTTCAACTGGTGGTACTGTAACAAGTATTAGTAACAATGGTACAACATGGAGTACTGGTGGTGTTATGCCTGTAAATACAACATGGACCAGTGTTGCATATGGTAACAACAGATTTGTTGCTATTGCAAGTGGTGGTACTTATGTTGCTTACAGTATTAACTATGGACAAACTTGGGTACAAGCTCCAGCAGGATTACCAAGCAGTCAAACTTGGGTACGTATACGTTATGGGCAAGGATTGTTTATTGCAATCGCTCAAGGTACAAACGTATGTGCAACTAGCCCAGACGGTATTAACTGGACAACACAGGTATTACCAAGTTCAAGCAACTGGAACGGTATTGCGTTTGGTAACCCAACTAACTCTACATTAGGTTCTACACCAATATGGGCCGCAGTAAGTGTAACAAGTGGCACAGTAGGTGCAAGTATTAACACTGGACCTACACCATTAGGTCGTGTTAAGGTAAGTCAAGCGGCTGGTACAGTTACTGAAGTTCGTATGATTGAATCAGGTAGCGGTTTTCCTAAAGGTAACGTTACAGCAACTACAGTTTCGACCAACTTAATTACAGTAGATAATACAACTAACTTGGTAGCTAACCAACCAGTTTATTTCACTGGTACAAGTGCAGGCGGTATTGTTGTTAACACTTACTATTATGTAGTAAGCGGAAGTATTACAAGTACACAATTCCAAATTAGTGCTACCAGTGGTGGCTCAGCAGTTACACTATCAACTGCAACTATTAGCGGAATGACATACTATGCAAGTCCGATAGCAACAGTAACTGATCCAAACCACATTAATACTGTGCCATTGGCTCAGCGTATGGGCAATGGTGTACTAGCTAACCCAAGCTTCACATATCGTGGATCTGGTAATACAACTGCTAGTGCTAGTGATTTAGGTGATGGATATGCAGACTTGTATCAACCAGGTAACTATATCAACATTGCTGGGTTGTACACAATGCCAAGTACTGGTGCTAACGTACAGTTTGGTACACAGTACAGTGGTAGTGCATGGCAAGCAGGTCAAGCAGTTAGCTTGAACCAAAACTTGTATTATACAAATACAACTACAAGTCCATATACAATTAACTACTACACAGTAACAGCGGCAGGTACAACTGGCCTAGCTGGTCCAACATTTACTAGCGGTGCAAGCTCTAACGGTACTGCTACATTAACTTATGTTGGAACCAATCCTAACATTTGGTACAAACTTGTTCAAACAAGTAACCAATTAGGTATTGCTGGTAACTACACAGCACAGTTCCAAATTAACCCAGCACTAAGTACGCTTAATGCTCCAATACATGGAACTGTAATTACCACAAGATTGAAGTACAGTCAAACACGTTTAACTGGACATGACTTCTTGTATATTGGTACTGGTAACCAAACACAGACCAACTATCCATATGTTAACATTACCAGCGCAATACAAGGTAATCAAACTTATGCTAACGTGGGTGGCCGTGTGTTCTACACCAGTACTGACCAAGACGGTAACTTTAACGTAGGTAACTTGTTTACTGTTCAACAGGCAACAGGTGTGGCAACATTGAACGCTAGTGCGTTTAACTTAACTGGCTTGCAGTCATTGACACTTGGCTCAGTTACATTAGGAGCTGGTTCAGCAACAATTACACAATTTAGTACTGACCCATACTTTACAGCTAACAGCGATAGTATTTTACCAACTCAAAAAGCTATTAAGAGCTATATTACCAGCCAAATTGGTGGCGGACTAAGTAGCTTGAACGTAAATAGTTTAACGGCTGGTAATATTTACTTGGCAGGTAGTACAATTACTACACTAACAGGTGGACCAATTACTGTAAGCACAAAATTAACCTTTACAGGCGGCATTGACGGAAGTCCAGTTGCTCTAGTATGGTTCGGACAACGATAAAACGAGGAAATAAAAATGGCAACAGGAAGATTAGGTAGCGCGGCAATTGCTAGTGCAAACACAAACCAAACTGTATACACAGTACCAACTGGTTTCTATAGTGTATTCAACGTAAGTTTCACTAATACCAACGCAACATCAGTAACTATCAAATTAGCATTAGCTGCCACAAGCAGTCCTGCTACTAACGAATTGATCGAATATCAAACTACAATCGTAGCATATGGTGTGTTTGAACGTACTGGTCTAGTATTAGATGCTAACAAATTGGTTGTTGTACAAGCAAGTAACACTGGTGTAAACGTAAACGTCTACGGCATAGAAACTTCATCAAGTTAATAGGACTCTCGAGCGAATATGGCACGATATAATACCGTATCGTCGACGAGTTCAGTTGCAGGTGGTAGTACAATTACTACTCCTAGTAGCGGCTTATTGACCACACTTACAGGATCTGGTACAGTAACAGTGCCTAATCCTGTATTATACACGGGCCAAAGTCAAACATTTTACAATTCAACCGGAAGTGCTATTACATTAAGTACACCAAGCGGTGCTTTTATTACTTCAGGATTTGTACCAGGAAGTACGATTAGTTTGCCAGCCAGCAGTATTATTACCATTGTAAGCGATGGTACAAATTATGATGTAACAAGTTGGGTTGGCGGAAGTGTAGTCACTGGAAGTTTAACAGCAACCGGCGGAACAATTAATGGAATAACAATTGGTGGATCATCTGCAGCCGCAGGCACATTTAGTACTTTATCTAGCACTGGTACACTCGGAGCTTCAGGGGTTGTTACATTTACTAATAGTGCCGCAATTACAGTAGGAAACACTAGCACAGGTGCGCTACAAGTAACAGGCGGAGCAAGTTTTGGTGGAGGTATAAATGCTAATGGAACAAGTTCAATTGGTGGATATAGTTTACTTAATGGCAACGCAACACGCTATATCAATTATTATTTAGGTCAAAACACCGATCCCAACACTCCAGGAACTGTTGCAAGTATTATATTATTAATTCCCGATCCAAGCGGCACAGTAAATGCAAATCATATGTCAGGAGTTCTTACTGCAAATAGAGGCAGTGCTGGAACTGGCAACGATCATCAAAGTTGGAACATACAAGTACAAAGAAGTTATACAGGTTACACACTCCAGCTAACCCCGATAGGATCTGCTCCATTTTTACAATTTGTTACTTGTACATACGGCGCTACTACATATTTTGCAATAGATACTGCAGGTATTGGACTAAGCGCACACAATTGGAATTTTGACGGAATATTTTTAAATAATACAAATAGTCAGCTCCCTACACTAGTAGCACGTACATCAGTTGGCAGTATTACCAACGTTAGCGGATCTACCTATATGAATATAGGCGGAGTGATAGTACAAAATTCAGCTGGCACAATTGGTATTAATCAAGCTAACCCCAACGGTGCGTTAGATGTGGCTGGTGACTTGTATGTTGGCGCTAATACGAATACTGCACGTTTTAAATCAGATGGTACCCACACGTATGTAGATGCTATACCTAGTGGAGGTAATGTTTATATTCGAACAAACGGTGCTGTTACAGCCGCTACTGTACTTTCAGGTGGAGGTATTAGTACTACCAGTGCTACTACTAATGCGGGAATTGCGGCAAGCAACTCAGGAACTACAGGATATGCCGCAAGTTTTTCTGGTCTCGCACAAACTTATACAGGTACAGGATACGGCTCCCAAGATCCTTACGATCCAGCAGGCACACTGGTAACTATTACATCGTTACCCAATGCTGTAAATAGCGGAGCATTAATAACATTCAATGCTTATAATAGCGGTAATGGTGCTACTGGTGCGCATATTGGTGCAGTTGCTGGACCTACTGGTAATGGTCCTGCTAATCTTGTTATTGGACGCAGAACTGGTACTAGCAGTTGGGCAGAAAGTTTACGTGTAGACTATAACGGTTATGTTTTAATTGGTTATTCTAGTAATCAAAATTCAAATGCACTACAAGTAAATGGAAATATCTCAGCATCTGGAGTATTCGGCGGCCGTCATCCGCTAGCCGGAGAATCCTTTGCAGGATCAGGCGGCGGCAGTGGCTGGATACGTTTTGGTACTTGGTATACCGGTCAAGGAGGTTGCACATTACATGCAAAACTAGTTTGTCATACTGGATATAACGCAACAGTTAGTCAAAATTGTTTAACAGAAGTATTTTTTAAAACAAGTAACGGTAGTAGTACACAAAGTGGTACTGGTGGCGGAAGTTTTTATGGCGACGGGTATGCTATACAGATATTAGCAAACTCAAGCGCACCAAGCGGAATAAGATTTGTGCAAGTAAACGCTAGTCAATATGAAATGTGGTGTAACTTTGGTAGCTTTACAGAAAATAGTCATTTTACAGTTTCATTTAGCAATAACACTAGTTGGACAACAGATGGTGCAAGTTCTAACCAGAGTGCTCCAACCAGTTATACATATTTAGATATATCAATTTATTCTAATACATATAGTTCAGATGATAATTTAAAAGATATAGTAGGAAATATTGACAATGTGTTTGATATTATTGATGCAGTAGATCCTTTCGAATATCAATGGAAGGAAGAATACAGATCTAAACATTTCTTAGAAGATGCCGAAGATGATGCTACCAAACACTATGGTATATCTGCTCAGCAATTAGAAAAAGTTGCTCCAAATTTAGTCGAAACAGGAAAAGAAAATATTTTAGGAAGTAGAGATTTTAAATCAGTTAAGTATGAACAGCTTACACCTATTTTGTGGAAAGCAATTAAGATGTTGAGAGCAGAAATTGCAGATTTAAAATCACAAATTAATAAAAATTAAAAATGGCACGTTATAATTCTATAAACACAACAGGATCAGTAGCACAAGGAAGCAGTATTGCTAGTCCTTATAGTGGATTATTGACCACTATTACTACTGGTTCGGGTAGTGTAGCATTGCCAAATCCTGTTTTGTATGCAGGTTCAACTCAGACATTTTATAACAGTACTTCTACAGCAGTCACACTAACAACACCAAGTGGTGTATTTAACGGCCCGGCCGCAGGCGGAACAAGTTCATTAACATTACCAATTGGTGCTGTAATTACACTAGTAAGCGACGGCACTAATTATATTGCACAAGATTGGTTAGGTGGTCCTGCTAGTCATACTACTATTAATGCTAGCGGTACAATTACTGCTACTAGCGCAGTTAGTTTTAATCCATCAAATGCCAATATAAGTATTCAACCTACTGGAACTGGTACCGTTACTATAAACCCAGCAACAGCCGGAACTTTAGACAATGTGGCAATCGGTTCTACTACTGCCAGTAGCGGTAAATTTACATCTGTAATTAGTTCGGGCAATGTGGCAATTGGCCAAAGTAGTACAACAAGTTATGCGTTAACTGTATTTGGTACTAGCGGTAGATTTTTTGATGCGTTAGGCAATACTACACAAATTAGACTAGCGGCCAGCGAAGGTGGTTGGGCCAGCGGTTATAACTGGGCGGCAAATAATGGCACAGTCTTAGGAGGACTACAAGGTAACGGAAGTGGCCAAGCTATGTCATCGCTTGGAGTTTATGTTGGCGGCATGAGTACCCCAACATTAACACTTAATTCAACTCAACTGCTAGTTGGAACAACGTCTACATCGGATGCGGCAAGAAAAATATTAGCATCAGGTAGTGATGTTAATGCTCAAAAAATTGATGTTACTAATACACAAAGTGGTTCTTTAATTGAAATAATTGCGGCTGGTTCTACTGCATATAGTATTGGCGGCTGGGATTATAGCGGAGTTATTGAAGCAAATGGTGGCGGTAGCGGAACATCGGGTTTAGTATTAAGTTCATACAACGGCCCATTAATTTTACAAACTAATGCTCGTACAGAACGTATGAGAATTACCAGTTCAGGATATGTAGGAGTTAACACTACTAATACTAATACAGCAACTGGTAGCTATACATTCAACGTGGCGTTACGTGCTAGATTTAATGGCATGATGTTAGGCAATAACGACGGAACCAATGCCAGCGATAACCGTATTTCATTAGATTGGTCAAGTGGAACCAACGCACAGATTCTAGCTCAACAAAACGTTCCTTTACAATTAGGTAGCAACGGTGCAGTACAATTACAAGTACAACCTACGGCATTGGGCGGTGTTACCGTTGGAACTAATTTAGTTGTCAACACGTATACAAATTACAATTTTTACAATTTTAACACTACTAGTGGCGGACAATATATTCACATGAAATTAAACCTTACTGCTGGCGGAACTTGTATGTTTATGATCAAAGCAGAAGGATATGATTATGGGTCTGGACAAAATGTATTTGGTCAATGGTGCGGTTATTGTTATAGCGGTACTAACAGTGTGATTAGTACTGGTGTTGCCAATGGTGGTAATTTTTCTGTAGCTAACAACATTTATACGAGTTCTGACAAATATGCTGTAATTGTAGCTTATGCATCAAGTACATATTTTATGAGCTTTACACTAAGTTCAGTAACCATAGGTGAAGGATTTTATAATATCCAAGTAACTTCTACTACACAAACTGGTAGCAATTCGGGAGCATATTAATATGGAAACACCTAAATTTAATCCTCAAATGTTAGCAGATCCACGTAAAATTGAGTGGACACACGAAGTTGCAAGAACAAAATTGTACGCTGACATTAAAGAACAGTTAGATATGTTATATAAAGACATTGATGCTGGTTTGTTTGGTGACACAGCTAAAACAGGTTCTTGGTATCAACACATTAAACAAGTAAAAGAAACACATCCTGCGGGAAGTATACATAAACCATTTGCACACTTACCCGGGCCGGATGGAACTTACGATCCACCAACAGAATAAACGTTAAATATAGATTATGGCACGATATAATACAGTCAGTACAACAAGCTCAGTATCAGGTGGTAATGTAATTACTACACCTAGTAGCGGCCTGTTGACTACACTTACTGGAACAGGTACTGTAACCGTACCTAACCCAGTTTATTATACCGGCCAAACTCAAACATTTTATAATAGCACTGGTAGTGCTATTACATTAGCTACACCAAGTGGTATATTTAACGGTCCAGGTTCAGGAGCTTCTTCTAATTTAAGTTTACCTGCTGGTTCTATTATTACAGTTGTTAGTGATGGTACAAATTATATTGTTGAATCTTGGTTAGGCGGAGCCATAGTTGTAAGCGGAACGTTAACAGCTTATGGAACAGTAGCTATGAATCCAAGCAATGCTAATGTAAGCATACAGCCTACTGGAACTGGCACGTTAAACATGAGCAGTGGTGCTACTGGCTCATTAGACAATGTCAGCATTGGAACTACTACACAAGCTAGTGGTAAATTTACAACTCTTAGCTCAACTGGTGTTACTCAGGTAACAGCTGGTACATCAGTTACTTTAGGTACTGCCGCAAGTGGAGCACTACAAGTTACAGGCGGCGTGGGTATTGGTGGTGGAATAACAGTAGGTAGCAGTGGTTATTTTGGTGGTAGTGTAGGAATAGGTATAACTAACCCATCATATCCTTTGGTTGTATCAAATTCTGGTGCCCAAGGTATTGAATTTAGTCCAACCGGCGGCATTAACAGTGGCGGATTCATTCAAGCATACAATAGATCTGGAGCGGCATATTTAGATTTAACATATTATGCTACTCAATATCACTTTTGGACGAACGGTAATGAGAAATTTACATTAGATTCTAGCGGTAACTTATCAATAAGCAATAAAGCTTCGAGTCCAACAAATAGTCAAAATCCCCCAGGTAGCTTATACTTTTACGGTCAGGGATGGAATACACTAAGTGGCTCAACACAATACCAAGGACAAATTAGCCTTGGCGGTGCTTACAGTGCTAGTACAGGTAGCGTAGAACCAGCAATTACGTTTAGCCTAGCTGGTACAGGTAACAGTGGTTATAATGCTAGTGCCGGCCCGTCAACATTAACAGAGCGTGTGCGTATCAATAACTATGGTAACATTGGTGTTGGTACAACTACACCGCAAGTAACACTAGATATGGGTAGCAGAACTGATGCTATCTTATTACCAAGCGGAACATCAGCACAGCGACCTTCAGCAGTAGCAGGTATGATGCGTTATAACTCAACCAGCGGTACAGCAGAAGTATATAGTCAAGGATCTTGGAACGCATTTGGTACGGTGGCTAACGGCTTAACAGCAACTACTCCTTTCACTAAATCATCTGATATGGTTAACCAAAGTTCAAATGGTACATATTGGATTCAAACTAAAAATATGACTTCGGCACAACAGTATTATGTAGATTATACTAGTACTACAGGCGGGCCTTGGGTTAGAATTTTCTTAGCTAACACAGATAATTACAATCAAACTAGTTACTCATGGGACAATGCTCAAAGCAGTAACATGCTATTAGATAGCGCATATTTTATGTATGCGTTTGTTAATAGTTCAACGAATGCTTTAACATATCCTTGGGCATTTAGATTTAATGATAGTACTACACTAAATGGTAGTAGTGACGGTAATAAAAGTGCGTTCTTAAGTGGTCCTCCTATGGGCCACGGAGGATCTGGATCACCTTTAATTACTTACATGTATACTATTCGGTTAACAGATAGCACAGTTTATTCAGGGTACTTACGAACAGGAGTAAGTAGTTTTGGATCGCTATGTGATGACGGTCGTAGTGGAATCTGGGGACAAATTTGTTTAAAAGCAGGCGGTAGTGGTGGCAGTGGTACCGGTAGTGGCGGTTATAGTGATTTCCCACATTTTAGTTCATTTGCTTATAGCGGAACAGACAATTGGGCGCAAAGTAACCAAAGTTATACAACAAACAGTTCAGATAGTAATCATAGATTTGGAGTATATTGTAAATTAGTATGATAAACGATCTATTAAATCAACCAGGAATTAAATGCTTTGTACTAAGTAACAAAGAATGCCCCCATTGTGAGGAATGGATGCAAAATAATTTTGATACTTTTAAAAATCAATTTACTGATGTAACATGGCATGTAATTGATTGCTATGAAGAACATCAAGCAGGCCGAATGCCATTTCCTCCGTTAGCAAGTCCGACATTTTATTTGTATAAAGATCCGCAAGATTTTCCTATTATTAGTGCAGGTTTTTTACCAGAGCCAGAAATGACAATGAAGTTTAAAAGACTAGTAGAGGCCGTTAAGAATGACTGATATTACTAAAGATATTAATTATCCTAAAGTAGTGTGGGAACAACTACGCAGATGGCGTGTTGCTCGTCAGCCTTTGCTTGAAAAATTAGATATCGAATCTCTAAGAGCTTTAGAAGTTAATGATCAAACAACATTAGCTAGTGTAGTAGCACAAAAAACAGCCTTAAGAGAGATAACTAACTATGATTTTAGTCAAGTTGAGAAGTTAGAAGATATTTTAAGAATTTGGCCCGAATGTTTGGGTGAAATTCCAGATGAGTTTAAAGTTTAAATACATATATGGCACGATATAATACAATAAGTTCAACAAATTCAGTAACAGGCGGTAGTACAATCACCACTCCTGCTAGCGGTTTGTTGACTACACTAACTGGATCAGGCACGGTAACAATACCTAATCCAGTATATTATACTGGGCAAAATCAAAGTTTTTATAATAGTACTGCTAGTGCTATAACATTGTCAACTCCAAGCGGAATATTTAATGGCCCAGGTGCTGGAGCATCTAGTACACTGTCGTTAGCTGCCGGAGCAATTGTCACAATAGCCAGTGATGGTACTAATTATGTTACACAAGGTTGGTTAGGTGGTGTTGCTATTGCAACATCTATCACTGCTAGTTCTGGTACTCTTAATAGTGTTAGTATAGGATCTACAACTCCGGGAACTGGAGCATTTACTACTTTATCTGCAACAAGTACAACAACATTAGCTGGAGGAAGCGCTAGCGGTATATTTACATTTAGTAGTAGTCAAACCAGTAATGCATCCAACAACGGTGCAGTTGTAATTACCGGAGGACTTGGAGTTGGTGGTTCTCAATATACTGGCGGAACAATTAACGGCAGTAACGGTATATATGTTGGTAAAAATTATTCAGGGCTTGGAGCAGGTAATGCTCTAGCAACATTTTACGGAGTAGACAGCGGTGTAAGTAATACTGGTATTAGTATTACAACAAAAGGTCCTACAAGTCTATATGATACTTCGTCTTATCCGTTACAAGTTTGGGTTAATGGTACTGCAACGGCTAGTTTTGTGGGCAATGGTTATCTTGGTTTAGGTACAACAAATCCTAGTGATTTGTTTACTATAGATAACAGTAGCGCAAGTAACACAACTGGCATTACACTAGCAAGTAGTGGAACAACCGATGCTAGAATTTATGCTAACGGTAGTAATTTAGTATTCAATAGTTTAAGAACTAACCCAATATATTGGCAAATTAATAGTAGCACTCAAATGGCGTTAAGCGGTAGCGGTTATCTAGGCATTGGAACTACTAATCCCCAAGTACCTTTACAAATTAATGCAACTAATACATCTAACACAGCAACTGGCGGCAGTCATTTAAGATTAGAAAATCCATCAGGAAGTCAAACACTGATAGGATTTACATTTAATGGAACAGCAAAAGGTGCGTTACGTGTTGATAGTTCGGGTAATGTAATTTTTGATTCGTTAGGCGATTACTATTTTAACTATGAATTAGGCGGAACATCGTTTAATTTTAGAAATGGTGCTACCGGTGTATTCCAAAGCATTTCAGGAACAACTGTAAACTTTCCAGGTGCATTACAATATGGTGGAAATACTGTATTAAGCACAAGTAACTATACCAGTTATGTAACACAAGTATCTCCAATTCAAGTTGGTGGCTACAGTTATGCAACTACATCTAACAGAAATTCAATTAACACTATTGGTTCTTATGCATCGTATCCAGGAGGCAGCGGCGCACCGTCTACTTATGATTATACACTAGAAGTTACTGGTTCCGGTAGAGGCTGGCGTTTAGAAATGGATTGGATTGGAGCTCCGTCGCCCTATGTAAGCGCACTACGTGATTGCTGTCAAAACTGGTCAAGCTGGTATACTATTTCTGTAGCGGCAGCGTCTGATCGCAGAAGAAAAACTAATATAGAACCAGTAACTGATCATAGACAAATTATATTTGGTTTAAATGCTACTCGTTATGATGTTGTGAACGAAGACGGAACGTTAGGAGATGTATCAGACCAAGATCCAGATTTACGTGTAGAACGTCCAAAAGAAATTGGTTATATTGCACAAGATGCAATTAAAGTTGTTCCAGAAGTAGTTAAATTTAATCCAAGACAAGATACACCAAACGAAGTGGGTTGGGCAAATGCTTACACAGTTGACTATGAAAGATTAGTACCTGTATTAACTGAAGCAACTAAAGAAATTTACACAGATATGGATGCAGTTAAGGACATGATGTTGGCAATGCAAGCACAAATTGCCGCATTACAAGCAGAAGTTGCCGCATTGAAAGGAAAACAATAATGGCACTTAATTATTTTGTTGAAGACTCATTGTATGATGAGAGAATGAATACTTGCAGGCAATGTCCAAGTTATGGAGCATTAGGTGTGTGTAGTGAATGTAAATGCGTAATGCCTGTTAAGGCTAAATTTGCACATTTTTACTGTCCTATTAAAAAATGGGACAGAGACTATTCTAAACTCGTAATAATCAAATCGGAATAATATGGCACGTTATAATTCAGTAAACGCAACGGGTTCAGTAGCAGGAGGTAGTACAATTACTACACCTAGCAGTGGTTTGCTGACCACATTAACTGGTAGCGGAACTGTAACTGTGCCAAATCCAGTTTACTATACTGGTCAGACACAATCATACTACAATTCAACTGGTAGTGCTATTACACTTAGTACACCTAGCGGTGTTATAAATGGCCCTGGATTAGGCGGCGGATCAAGCACGTTATCTTTACCTACTGGATCAATTATAACATTGATTAGTGATGGAACAAATTATTTGACACAAGATTGGTTAGGCGGAAATGTTAGTGCTTCAACATTAAGTGCAACATCTTCAGTTAACCTAAGCCCAGGTACAGGATCGGTGACAATAAGTCCTAGTAGTGCTGGTACAATTAATAATATGAGTATAGGTGCTAGTACAGCAAGTACAGGTGCATTTAGTACATTAAGTGCTACTGGAACAACCACTGTTACTGGCGGAACTGCGGTAACATTAGGAACAGCCGCAAGTGGAGCACTACAAGTAACAGGTGGTGTTGGTATAGGCGGCGGAATATACGCAGCCGGTCAAAGTAGTTTTGGAAACAAACTAGGTATTGGAACAAATAGTCCAGGTATCGATTTAGATGTACAAGGTTCTGGCAGATTTTTAAATACTGGCGCGGCTACTAATGCTAGTACAGGAAAAGGATTAGAAATTCAATATGCAACTTCTGGGCGTACACAAGGTGAGGGTGCTTATTTAATTCCGTATGACAGAACTGGTTCTGCTTATAAACAATTTGTTATTGATGCTAGTACGACAATTTTATCTATAAGCGGAACATCTAAAGTTACTGTTGACACAAATGGATATTTACTAGTAGGCTATACTTCTAGTCAAGGAACATATAACTTGCAAGTTAATGGTAATTTCTACCTTAGCGGATTAATTACAGAAGCATCTAGTATTGCATTAAAAGAAAATGTACAACCGATTGAAAATGCGTTGGATTTAATATTAGATCTAGTAGGTGTAACTTACGATAGACGCGATGGTAGTAAGAAAAATGAACCAGGATTGATTGCAGAAGAAGTTTATAAACGAGCACCTGCATTAGTTAGCCTTGATAATGATGGAAATCCAGCAGGTGTATTGTATACTAAATTAGGTCCTTACTTAATTGAAGCAATTAAAATGCTTAAAGACGAAGTTGATGAATTAAAAAACAAAAAATCATTCTTAAACAAATTGTTTGATATGTTGAGAGGTAAAAAATAATGGCAACATTAGCAAGTTTAGTATGTACAAATACCGATGCGGCAATAATGCCTCGTGGAAATAATACAACTGATCGTCCCACTCCGGTTGCTGGTATGGTTAGATATAACAATACAGATGGTAGAATGGAATTTTATAACGGCAGTGCCTGGGTAATATTGGTGATATAATGGCAACACTAGCAGGATTAACAGTCAACGGCACGGGAAGTATTCAATTACCGACCGGAACTACGGCTCAACGTCCTAGTAGTCCAGTTGCTGGCATGATTCGTTATAATACATCTTGGGGTGGAATTGAACACTACAACGGAACACAATGGGTACAAGGTATTGGATCTAGTGCTAGTACAGCGGCATCGTCTGGTAAAGCAATTTACAATGCGTTGCCTAGTGCCCCAAGCGGTATCTACTGGTTAAAAACGTCAGGTGGCACGGCTTTCCAAGCATACGTGGCAATGGATTACGGCGGTGGCTGGGTTAATTTGCATACAAATTACGGTAGCGGAGCATATACAAACCCTCTGACAACAGCAGGCTGGGCCAATCAAACAAGTGGTGCAAGCGGTAACGGCTTCGGGCCATGGGCGCCATTGAGTGCAAGTTATCAAACAAACGCAGAAGCAAACAGTTATGGTTGCCCAAGTAGTGGATATAGAAGTCAAGTGTTTGCCAACGCAAGTATATTAACAGATTTAGGAGCAACCCAAGTTAGATGGAGTTGTAGCGTACAAAATTTAAATAACGTTACTTGTGGATATTTGAATGCCAACCAATCTAATTTTACAATTATTAGCGGTACTACTAATATGATTACTGTTTGCAATAACCCTCCAAACCAATACAGCCAGCTTAATCCAGGAAGTTTTACATTTATTGCATACGCTACTATCAGCGCAAGCGGTAATGCCTTATTCGAAACATGGACCGCTTGTAGCGGTACTATGGATGTGGCCTTAAACTATTTGATGGTGAGATAATGATTAAAGATTTAAACTTAGCAGGCAACAGAGTACTAGTAATGACAATCGATCAATCTCTAGTTGATAAAATTGCCGCTCATGCCGAACAAGAATATGAAAAAAATCTTGAAGTAAGTCAAGGTTATCCAGAAACTTCGGATGTATATTTGTTTAAAAGTCCAACAAGTTTAACTAATCCTCCAACTGGTCCTGGTTATCAGTGGTTTCCAGTAGACTCTAGTGATGTTGAAGAATTTAAAAACACCATGTTGTCTGCGATGCAAGCACAGTTTAATGCAGAATACAAAATTAGCGAATGCTGGTTTTTACTCCAAACCAATGAAGAGTGGATTGATAATCCAGTACATCAGCATCTTACAGCAGATTGGGTAGCAGTGGCATACATTAAAGTTGATGGCGATGGCATAGAATTTAGCGATGATGGCGGAAATACAGAAGTATATCATCCAACAGCAGGAACAGTATTAGTATTTCCGGCAATGGCCAAACACAGACCAATGCCTAATACAAGCAATAGTCATAGGATCAGCCTTAATTTAGAATTAAATGCAGAAACAGAGCCAGAAACAGACTTGCAAAAGTCGCGCATGGACATTTGTAATAGTTGTGATAGATTAAGTAGTTTAAAATTTTGCGGAGAATGCAAGTGTTTTATGCCATTTAAAACTCGACTAATTTCTAGTGTATGTCCTTTGCAAAAATGGTAAAATTAAAATAAGTTAAATATAAGATGGCACGATATAATACAGTCAGTACAACCGGATCAGTAGCAGGTGGCAATTCAATTGCTACACCTTATAGCGGATTACTGACTACATTAACCGGATCGGGTACTGTTACACTTCCTAATCCTACTTACTATGCTGGTCAAACACAAACTTATTACAATTCAACCGGAGCTAATATTGTATTAAACACACCTAGTGGTGTGTTTAATGGCCCGGGTGCAAGTAGTTCTAGCAACATTACTTTACCAGCAGGTTCAATAATCACAATAAGCAGTGATGCAACTAATTATCTTGTTGAAAGTTGGTTAGGTGGAAATAGTGTTGCAGTAACGTTATCTGCATCTGGTTCTGTAACTTTTAATCCATCAAATAGTAGTATAAGTTTACAACCAACAGGAACTGGTACAGTTAATATAGCACCTGGAACTGCTGGTACTATAGATAACATGGCTATTGGCGCAACTACTAGATCAACTGGTGCATTTACTACATTAACAGCTAATGGTGCAACAACACTAACTAGTAATGGTGCCGCAAGTGCTTATAATACATCCGGTGCCGCATTGTTAGTCGGCGGCGGCGTTGGTATTGCAGGAGCGGTTTATACAAATAGCACAGCTACATTTGCCAATACACTTACTGTAAGTTCGGGCGGAGCAGTTGTAACTGGCAATTCTTCTGTTACTGGTACATTACAAACTACTGGATTGAATACTATTACAGTTACATCTAGCACTGCTACACTAGCAGGAACACATATTCAATTGACCAATCCTAGCGGATCACAGATAGTAATTGGTGCTAATTTTAATAGTGTGAATAAAGGTAGTTTAAGATTTGACAATTCGGGTAATGTTGTCTTAAATGCCACTAGCGGTAATTTTTATTTTAATAACGATACTAGTCCAACCAGTATAAATTTAGTTAATGGTAATACTACATTCTTATCTACTAGTGGAAGTAATGGTATAAGTGTTCCAGGCACAGTTTCTGCTGGTACATTTAGTGGATCAGGTGCAAGTTTAACTGGAACTGGTAGTAGCTTTACTGCTGGAGCAGTAACTAACGGTGTTTATACTAACACTGGTAACACATTTACACAATTCGGCGGTGTTAACAGTAATTATGCTAAGTCGGGATCAATTTTAATTCCAATGCAGTTGCACAACTCAGCAACAGGCCAAGGCTTAGGCGTTCCAACAACTATCAGTCCAGGTTCAGAACAATATTTTAATGCACTTGGAAATATGAGTTGGCCGCAAGGTAGTCGTGTTCGTCTGTGGTTAGTTGTTAACGTACAAGGTTCACCTGATATAACTGAAAATACTACATTAAATATACACATTAATGCAATCGGATCTGCCACACCATACGATAGCGGATTTAAACTAAGTAATTGGACAGTATATGGTAGAGATTGGGGCGATAATTATCAAGATCATAATATTAGTCCAATGTTTTATATGGGAAATAATAACTACGGTTTATATATTAAAAATACCGGAAGTACTAATTATGTTCAAATATTTGGATACGGCTTTATAGCCGAACCTCCAGATGGTTATGTATCTTCAGGCTAAGTAGTATAGGAGGATTCCTATGCTATTAAACCAACTAATACTACAGATACCAAATGCTGTAGATTCTACTTTTTGTAAAAAACATATTGATTTTGTAGAACAACAAAATTATCCTATAACAACTAATACAAAAAATTTTGTCCAACGCCCTTTAGAAGGTGTTGATCTTTCAGAAGTTGCCATTTCTTTACAAAATATGCTGGGATATTATCAACAGACTGTGCCTGTTTTTAATTTCTATGCGACGCCAGTCAAATTAGAAACACCCGTAGTTAAAAAATATCAGGCAGGAGGTAAAGATTATTTTGGAGAACACATGGATAACTGTGATCACATTACCTCTACAAGATTTATGGCATTTCTTATCTATTTGAATGATGTAGAAGAGGGCGGAGAAACAGTATTTCCACAGTTAGGTATAAGTATTAAACCAAAAGCGGGAACATCAGTGATATTCCCTCCGTATTGGATGTTCAAACATAGGGCAGAAGCCCCTGTAAGTAACAATAAATATATCATGACAACATATTTTAGATATGCTTCTACAGAAGGAGAATAAACAATGGCACTGACACAGAACTTTGAAAGCGATTTTGGTACAACACATCCAAACGCATACTACAGAATTATAGCAATAAGAATGGATCACAATACAGATATTCGAGCAGTAGATCTCGAAGGAAACCCCTTACCTGCTCCAATTAAACGCTATAGTGATATACATGCAGATGTAGCAATTTGGAATGATCAAACATCTTATAATAATGGTGCTAAACCTATTGGAGGATTTACTCATAGAATGACATATCAACCAACACAAGGTAATGTGCTTGCAGAATTGTACACTGATATGAAAGTTAAGCTCGAATTTATGGCAACTGCCAAAGATGCATAATTATTAACAGTGAATTCCACTATAGTATCCCAAGTATCGTTAACTACTTCCGAAATAGATTTTATAAAAACTAAAATCTTAGGATATGCACTGCCTTGGCATAGAAATCCTGCACAAACTTATACAGAACCCGACGAAAAATTTAAAGGGCGAGCCGGAAATACATTTTGGTTTAGTCATCCATTAATGGATCGAGCAGAAAAGCCATACTGGGATCCTGATCAGTCAGGTAAAATAGTAGATCCATCTTTATATTCGTTTTTCCATGTTATTTTTTCCAGGCATTTAAGAGAACAGAACATAGAATATAAAACAATCCTACGATCTAGTCTTAACCTAGTAGTACATAGCAACTATGAATTTACAGTTCCTCATGTAGATCATTTTTTCCCTCACTGGAATTGGGTCATGTATCTTAATACTGTAGAAAATGCTCCTACAGTTTTGTTTGACGAAAATATGGAAATTATAGAATCTGTTCAAGCAGAAGAATTTAAAAGTGTTATATTTCCAGGAGTAACACACGCCCACAAATTCCCTCCAATTAATCAAGATCGATGTGTTTGTGTCTTTACGTTTGCGTAATTAAATTAATATAATTTCTATGATCATCAAACATAGGAATTATTTTACTCCACGATTCTTTTATCAAATCCAAAGTATTATTAGATTGTTGTGTTGCTTGATAAAATTCTAATTCATTTTTAGCAATATTTTTATCAAGCAATTCTAAACCGTCTAAGACATTTAGATATAGAACACTATTAACAGTTCTACTTAGTGTCATAAAATCTAAATCTCTAGGAATTTTATACTTAACAGCATCTAATAAATTAGCAGTATTAGAAGATATTTTATCATTCCATCGATCTATCCAAAACTGTTCTTTGCGTTTAGTTCTATAATGTATTACAATGAAATCTCTAAAAGAATCATACATATCTCCTATGTATTGATTATATTTTTCATAATTATAATCCGTTAAGGTATATTCTTCAAAAAATACTTTAAGTTGCTCTAATGTAGAATGTATGCTAGTTGCTTCTAAAGGTTCTAAAAATGCTGCCGATAATCCAACTGATAGATAATTTTTAAATAGAAACTTATCAGAACGTCCACTATTAAATTTAATTTGTTTAATAGGAGAAATTTTACGACCTAATTTTTCTTCTAATTCTTGCTGTGCTTGATCAAAGTCTATATATTTGTCACAAAAAACATAACCGCACCCTAGTTTATCTTGTTTAGGAATTTGCCACATCCATCCAGCTGATAGTGCCTGAGCAAGTGTATAATTAGGCATACTATTATTTTCATAATCTAATAAAAATGGCAAAGCAGAATTTACTGGCAAATATTCCTGGTAACTAATCCAATTTATTCCTAATTTGTTAGCAATAACTTTTGCAAATCCGCTAGCATCTATTACAAAATCTACAAAAAATTTTTCATTATTTTTTAATACTAATGCTGAAATATTTCCATTATTATCTTGCTCTATATCAACTATTTGATCATCAATAGAACTAACATTATTTTGCAAGCAACATTTTTTAAAATATTTTCCAACTTTGTGTCCGTCAAAATGATAGCTATAAGTTAAAAATTTTGTTAATTGTTCAGGTTTACTGAATTTATGCAACGGCATTAGTTGTCCGTTAAGTGTATTATTACCTATTTTTTCTCCACGAGATAATACCTCATTAACAAAATAATTAAAACTTTTATTTTTTGGCAACGGACTTACTACACTACGAACGTCATCTAATGGACCAAAATAACTATGATCTTGTTCAAACCAGTCTTGATGCTTAATTCCTAATTTAAAAGTAGCACTGGTTTCTTTGATAAAATCTTTTTCGTTAATACCCAACATACCTGTTTCTAAAAAATTTTTAAATAAACCTGTACTTCCTTCTCCAGCACCTATTATTCCAATTTGACTAGGTTCGAAAACAGTTATATTATAATCTTTTCCAAGATAATGTCGAGCAAAAATAGCTGATATCCAGCCAGCAGTACCGCCACCAATGATTGCAATCTCTTTCATATTAATATTTTAAAAAATATTCATTGCCAATAAACACAGAATCTAGTGCAGTAGTGGCCAATAAATCTTTGGCAACTTCTGGATAACCAGCTAATGGTTTTCCTGCTAGATTTAAACTAGTGTTAAGTAATATAGGACAGCCTGTTAAATTATAAAATTCTGTTAATAACATTTTAAATACAGGATTTTTATCGTCTACTGTTTGCACTCTGCAAGTACCATCTACGTGTGTTATAGCAGGATAGTTATTTGATTTAACTGATGCAGTATATAACATAAAATCATCATCCCAAGCTAGATCAAAATATTCAGATGCATATTCTTTTAATACGCTTGCTCCGAAAGGTCTGTAATATTCTCGATTTTTAATTCCATTTATTATATCTTTACCATTTGCAAGTCTAGGATCCATTAGAATACTTCGATTGCCTAATGCTCTGGGCCCGGCTTCTCCCTTATCTTGATACCATCCAACTGTTTTTCCTTGTGCTAAAAATTCTGCGGCCTTTTTAATTGCTTGCATAGATGGCATTGCATTAGGTGGAGTATCGGATTGTATATAGGGAAAATTTGATAACTTAAACGGAGGCAAATTATTTTTAATTCTTAACCATTCTAAGGCACCTAAACTTAATCCTTCATCGCCAGCATGTGGAGGAATAATTAAATTTTTAAAATGCTTTTTAAGTTCAGTATTCCAAATAACATTTTGTGCAACTCCGCCTGAATAGCTAATAACATCCGTTTTACTAGCATACTTTTTAAAAAGATCAATTAACACATTTTCCATGTGTTTATGTACAGTTTTAATCCAGTCTTGATGTGAACTAGTATCTTGACTACGTTTATAGTTATACCATCTTGCAATAGAAAAGATATCGTTTATGCAAGAGTAATCAAATTGTTGTAGATATCTTAGATATGCTTCATCTATAGTACCATAACTTTGCAACCCCATAAGTTTTCCAGGTAGATCATTGGAAATTTTAGCTTTGATTCCTAATATTGATGCGGAAGACATCATAGATCCGCCAATGGATCCGTTAGTTGCAAGACCTCTGTCTATAAGTTTATCGTTTTTAAATATACTCCACGATCTGTGATCCCCGACTCCATCTATTACTACGCATAAGTCAGGTTTAGAATCAGTTAACATCCATGTACTAAGTGAATGGGCATAATGATGCCCTATATAATATATATTTTTATTTGGAATATAGCTATTAAAAACATTGATATTGGGTTCTAATTTAACTACATTAGTTTCTCCCAATAATACTTTTGTTATTTCGGGAGGTAAATTGTTTAAATCATAAAATGTTTCTGCATGGAAATCAAAAATAATTTCGTCTATGTCTTTTAAATCGATATTCCATAACTGTTTAATTTCATATATCCATGACCATTTATTATCTATTGCAAATCTTTTATCTTGTTTAATGCGTTCTAATTTTACATAATGAACTTGCTCACCGTCAAAATAAGCAATACTTCCATCGTGTCTGGGTAAAGATACTGATAATAATTTCATGTTACCATGTCCAAACGACAGCAGAGTATCGTGTGCCTTTAGTTATTTCATTTATTGTGTGAGGATATAAAAATGCGCTAGGCCATATAATAATATCACCTTTATCTAATTTAAATGTAGATTCGAATGGTGTGCCTTTCCAAAAAACTAATTCTCCTCCGGAATAGTTTTCGTTAAAATTAGTAATAATAGACAATACTGGTATTCCGCGTTTTTCTCCCTCGAACAAGGAATATATATGGTCGTAATGATTTCTGCAATATTGCCCTACTTCGTATTTGTTAAGTCTGGGCAAACTTATACCATTTGCTAATGCTTTGTTTTTCAATCCTACTTTTTGATGATATACTGTAAGTGCTTTAAATAAGCACCCTGCAAATTCTTCAGACAACTCGTCTTCAGCCCAATCTAAAACACTAAATTCTTTTTGATCATTGCTATAAGGTTGACTAGTGTATTCGGCCCAACCGTGAGGTTTCCAATTAGGCGAATTTTTAAACTTGCTGATAATATTATCGCACAATGTATTGGGCAGACCGTTGCCGAAGTGTAGTATGAAATTACTTAGATTCATACTAGATTATACTAGATTAAATCTACTAAGTCAAATACAGTTTGAAGTTTTGTGCGAATTGTTTTGCTCGAAAAACTATTACGCAATCCTTGATGTAATGGTTTTGGGGCACGGTCTATTGTAGCCCAGCACCACCCATTATGCTCATTGCTTAGATATGGAATGAATTCTTCTTCTATCACACACAAATAAGTGTGAAAATTAAACACCTTGTCATTGCTGACAAAAGTTTCAAGAGGAATTGTTTTGATTATTTCAGGACAAGGACCAATTTCTTCGTTGATTTCTCTCACTAGACCTTGCCAAGGAGTTTCGCCTTGTATGTTAGTGCCGCCAACTAAGCCCCAAGTACCTTCATGTTTACCATGAGCTTTTTGTAACAGTAAGAATCGTCGTGTAGATTTAGCGTAGAACAATGCTCCGCTACACACTATCTGTTCTGTTACAATTCTATTCTCCATGATCCTTGGTCGTACTCACCTTCAAAGCTCTTAGTCCATGTGACACCGTTCCACATGTACTGAACACTAGTGTATGTATTCGTTTGCCATACCATAGTGTCAGGAAACTGGCTTGAATTAAAAACTACATGCCATGCAGTACCAGTCCACTCTACAATGTCATTAGCATAAGCCACTAAACTACCCCAAGCATGTGCAGGTGTAACATTGTTTGCATTGCCTAT
>Ga0214166_1000121_pt1 | contig 40626 bp, 29 predicted proteins | sample TroBogepilimnion_27_FD_153005 | JGI IMG/M metagenome (GOLD analysis project Ga0214166, IMG submission 153005) | Freshwater microbial communities from Trout Bog Lake, WI - Practice 18AUG2009 epilimnion v3 | ecosystem: Environmental > Aquatic > Freshwater > Lake > Epilimnion/Euphotic zone ...
CGCTTCCACATACGGATTAGTCTCACCGAATTTATAAAGTTGACTACTATTATGGGCATGGGTAAAATGATTCCTGCCGTCACTAACCAAGTTGGTGTAGGCACCATGTTGCTTAATGTCTTTAACCCAAGTGCTACTAAAAGCAGGGTTACAATAACTGCAAGCAAACTGACAAGTTCTGTCGAAGGCGATTTCAAGCGTTTGAAGATCGAAGTCTTCACTGGCTGGGGTTCTATGTGCATGTGCTAAATCCTCGTCTGAATAAATTACTGTTTTGTATACTCGGTCACTGATAGGTTCGGCAACATCCCCAACTGCACCTTTGTGCATATCTTCAATCTTCCAGCAGTATTCACAACCCGCAGGACGTTCGCCCGCTTGCATTTGTGCACGTTGGTGTTTCTTTTCTGGAGTATTGTGTAGGGCTTTGGGATTGGCTTCTACTGCCTCTACACTGACCTGATGTGGTAAGGGATGATGGCAACTTGTGGTTTGACCCGAACCTAACCATATAGTGGCATTGTACCATTTTGCTCCGCAGAATGATTCTGATTTGATGTCAATTACTCTGCGTTTGTATTGTAAGTCTGTTTCGTTCTGTTGTTTAGGCATTTAATTAATTCTTCGGCAATTTTTTTATGTCCTGCTATATTAGGGTGGCAATAACAGGGTTTAATATATTTGTCCACGTATACCTTCTGTTCGTTCCATTGCTCTGATGTTATTTCCGGGCAATCATCTACTATTAAACCTTGATTCTTAATATCTATAACTGGTAAAATATATTCTGCTATACATTTATTTTTTGGTATTAACCAATTTTCTAAAGGTATGTAATCAAATACACCCAAGTCGACAGTGGTAAAAATATTGTAAAAATAACATTGTATACCTAACTCTTTGCATAGTAGGTACAATAAATTTGTATTACAGTCATAATTATACACTCTTTGCATTGAAGAGTCAAAGTATTTGTACCATTCTTTTGTGTGTGGGTGCAGGTTGTGTTTGTCATAACCAGACGGTAATATATTTTTTAAACCGATCTCATCAAAGATTGATATTCTGATATTTGATGTAAGCCCAAAAAATACAATATCTTTTTTAGGATCAATAGTGCTTGCTATCTTGATAAATTCATGTGTCAATGAATTAATACTACTCCCGCATATAGATAAATTGATGCATTCTGCTTGAAAATGATCACTAATTATTTTAGCAAATACCTGTGTGTTGCGATCATTTATTGATAACTCGTCACCAAACACCCAACTGTCCCCAAACCAATAAAATTTCATATTTTATAAAACTCTTTATTAATTGTTTGATATTGTGATATAAATGTTTGAATTAGTGTATCGGGCGTTACACCTATTAGATGTGCGATGGCATCATTTAAACTTTTATTATCTAATCCCAATATAGTTTTAAAAGGTATTGCGTAATCTACTAGATTATGATCAATTGCAGTAATCCAATTAGCAGTATCGTTAATTCTAAACTTAATTAATTCCTTTTGAATAATATTCGAAGATAATATATTATCTTTACTATATAGCGGCCAATCTGCACCGGCAACTTTATTATATTCTTCTTGATTCCAAATCATATCTAATGCCTTTGTGGTTCGAAATTTTGATATAAGTTCTACGTCATCATTATCGTAATCTATTAGAACTATTTTAATATTTGGCATTAGCGATTTAACTTGAGAAAGATTTTGATAGTGGGAAAATAATATGGTTTTAGTGTACACTTTATCTTGCCAATAATCTCCTATTAATTCTATATAGTCTGTATTCTTCCAGTTTCCGTTTCCTAAATTGTGGCAGTGCCCATTTGGTGATATAATGGTATCACAAGGAAATCCTAAATATTTTGCTATGACACCGGTTAAAAACATTCCCGAAGAACCGGGTACATTTACAATATAGTATTGGTCCATAAATTATCTATTTTTATTTTTTGCTCTTTGACGAACTCAAAGAAACGAGCTCGATTGTGTCTTAGATCGGGCAACATATCTGAGTACATGCCAATTAAATTTTTATTGCTTAAAGACTTCAACGCATCTATTATTCTATCATGTACTTGAAATTCTTTGACATCCTCTAATTCAACATCAAAATAATGAGTAAACGTTTTGAAACCGTTGTCCCTAAGATATTTATAGATCTTTGTTTGGCCGTTAATTAGAAATGGACGCAGTCCAATTATTGGCTTCCATGTTTTTTCTGTTATAAACATATTATCCCATGGATTAAATTCTGTTTCTCCGACGATAGTTAAGAAATGATGTTGCCATATATCCATTCTGCCCAAGCTGTGTATATCGTGTGGTATACCATAATCATTTGCCATACCCCAATTGCCTATAGCGTAATCTTTAATCTGCTCATCTAAAGTATACTGATTGCCTAATGTTATTACTCCGTTTTTGCCCAAACCAGTAGAAATCAATTTGTCTATAAATTCTATTCTATGACTTCGCGGCTTGCGATTATATGTTATATAATTCCATTTAGGATCTTGTAGCAATAAATCATTTTCACTATAATTTTGAAAATATTTTGGTAGCAGTGTGGCAATGAACGTAAACTGTTGATCTGTATCAAAATTACCTATATAGTAAGTTTCGTCTACACCTAATTGTAATGAAATGGTATCAAGTTGTTCACGATTAAGCATAACAGGATCAACGCTGGCTAGAAAAAATAACCTATCAACATTGCGGAATTTAGACAATTTGATATATTCACCATTGTCAAATTGTGGGCCAAACCAAGTGGTGTTGATTAGTAAATTGTTGCCTGTTGGAAACATTCTATTGATTTGCGATTCGATATTGGCAACTAGATTTATTTCATCTTGGTGCCATTGACTGTTTCTAGCAAAAGTTGTACCTATTTTAAATGTCGCCATTTTGTGCTCGGTATTCACATTCTTTCCAAAACTCTCGCATTTGTGGAAATGTTTTTAAAAAGTTTGTTTGGCGTCTTTTATCGTGTTCGTTAAAAAATCTATAAAAGTTGGCACGTTGTAGTTTGACGTAGTCAGGATCTAGTTTAGCGCCTTCTTGCATCCATGCTATATCTCTACGCATACGTTGTACTTCGTAGTCTTTGAATCCTTGGAACGGAGCTTCTGCGGTTTCTAAATTTGTTTCCATCCAGTCTGCCACACGTTCCAACATTGCAACATACACAGGAGGTAGTATTTGCAAACTTTGCCATTCGGGCTTGCGTAATAGTGGAGTATCAAACCAAACACGTTGGTATGTGGTACTGTAAGACTTGCGTAGTGCCAGTATCCATTCCAGTTGTTGTTGTAGTCCCAACACACTGAGATTGTTCATTGTGATAATAAACGTAAGACTGTTACGGTATGGGATTTCATGTAAGAATGAATTAACATTCCATTCCATTCTTCGAAAATTTAAACCATGTCTAATATATTCAGCATGTTCGGGATTTCCCGAATCTAAACTTACAAACTGCATGAAATGTTCTATTTGTGTGTTGCATAACTGCTTGACATATCCCAAATACTTGTCAAATAATGCAGGTTCTACACTAAAGTTGCTAGTGACATTTAAATGTAAATCGGGTTTGGGCATGACCAACACATAGTCAAATACTTTATAAGTATTCTTGTCCATGAGTGGTTCGCCACCAGTCATTCTAAAATGTTTTAGTTTGGGATACAGTGTGGGCCACCATTCCCAAAATGCCTCTACATATGGGTTGTCATGGCTGGCAGGTATAGGGCGGTTTCTACCAACAAAGTGACTAGGGTCGTTATGAATAGTGCTAGTAGGATATCCTCCCCATCGATCAACTTCTGCTTGCCAGGTACTACTGAATTGAGGACTGCAATAGCTACAAGCAAGATTGCAGGCATGATTAAAATTAACTTCAACATAACTTGGTACGACATCGTCTTCCTCTCCAGTACTATTTACTATCGCATCGTAATCTTCTGCAGCCCAAGGCTCTCCTGAGCGATAATGACGATCGCTTAACTGCCCGTGCTTTTCAATATTCCAACAGTAACTACACTCTGAGGGTTTTTCCTGTCGCAACATCATGACACGTTGTTGCTTTTTGTAAGCAGTATTGTGTAATGCTCCGGGATTTGTTTTTAGAACCTCGGCCTCAATCTCATGTAATGGCGGATGATAACAACTGTTGTTGAGTCCTGTGGGCAAGTGTAAGCTCACCTGTTTCCATTTGGCCAAACACAATGCCTCGCCAAGATTGTCTCGCATCCATTCGGCATTGGCCATAAAATTACTTTTGTTCATTTAATTTTACCTGTGACGCATCTATTTTTTGTAGGTGCTTTCTATTGTATTCTAAAGTTTCTTGCATATCAATTAGCAATTGTTGTAAACTGGAGTTGTCTAGTTTAAATATATCTTCAAGTACTTGTTTAATTTGACACAATCTCTCATAGTTACTGTAATTGTCGTAATCCTCGTTCCACCAACGATTGAATGTTCGAAATCCCATGCGTTGTAAATTTCCCAAATATCCAGCTGGGCCCATTACAATGAATGGTGTTTGAGCTATAATAGGTCTTAGTGTTTTTTCTGTGGGGAAGAACGACATTCCAGAAACATAGGTTTCAGAAACAATATCAACAAATATTTTGTGATATTGATGTATAATATTATAGTGCGTGGGTGGACCAATTGTGTAATTGATAAAACCTTCTTCTAGTACGATTGGGCAATGCTTTAAGAATGGTGCCACCAATTCTAACTCTTCTGGTGCCAATACATTAATGTCACTTATATTACAATCTAATCTATGTCGTTCTGAACTGGGATCATAATGAATTGTTAGCAGTGTTTTGTCTACATAATTGGTGTGCAACCAGGCGCTTAATAGTAGTCTATGCCAATTGGCTTTGCCTAAAAAACATCCTGCATGCGTTAATTGTGATAATTTTGCTTCTAATTTATAATTAAATATAGGTTTGCAATTGGCAATCCAATGATTGTTATGCACTACTATTTTATAATCAGGATGAGTTTCTTCTACGTTGTGTGTTACTATTGTTACACAAGATTTATCAATATCAAACTTATTACAAATATAGTCCAATGCCGAATAAAATTTGGCTGCGGTCAAACAAAGCCCTTCAGCGTTGGTTTGTATTACAACTCTTTTTGTGGTTTGATATTCTTTGATGATATCTGCCACCCGCATTGGCAGTTCAAATATTTCGCGATCTTTATTGGTTAAATTAATCACATCATGAACCCAGATACTTGTAAAGTATATTTGTCTTCCATGCCTGCATTGGCACCTATGTGTAGAACATTGTTGTCCCACATAAATCCTGTGCCGGCTTGCCAATTTGATATTACAACATCGTCATACTGCAAAAAATGACCCATCTTCCAATCTTCGAGATAAATGTTTGCACGTACTTTTAATTCTTTGCGATCAGGATAACGCTTATTGATTTGGAAAAATGTGTCTCGATGTATGGGTATCACGCATCCTGGAGGTTGTAATATACTACTCACAGTAATCACTTCCATGCCCAATTGTTTACCAATATCATTAAAATCACATTGTGTATTGTTCCACCACAATTGATGTATAACCGTGTTGGCATAGGTATAAGTTTTTGGAAAGCCACCAAACTTTTCATGTATATCTGTCAACTCATGAACTTGATGTTGGATGCAACTGCCCTCATGTTGTGTATAGTCTGCATTTAAAAATACAGAAAAATCATAGTTTAATTTTATTTCTTTTATCATTCTCGCACCATGGGTCCTGTATTCTTAAAATTGCTCTTGTAGTGATGCTTGAAGAATCGACTTTGCACGGGATCTAACGTCACCATGGGCAGGCCTAACCGTTGAGCCAATTCTTCTTCGTAATTGTGAACAAAGTTCACAGGATTGAAATGTTGTACAGTCTCTTCCCAATAACTAGCCAACATCGCAAAGTCCTGTACTTCTCGATAATCCCAATCCGTCAGCATTGTGTTGTATGTGCCTTGTCTAGCACCAGCCATGGCCCAAATGCCCATCTCATTGTCAGCACCCACATTGTGCCATATGCTGAGATTGTCCATGTTGCGAGCAACTACACGAGTTTTAAACTCGGCAATTGTGGGTTTCGCTCCTCTATCCAAACACATCTTGACACCTTCACGAAACCCTGCTCTCCATGCTTGAAACGGAGTGGCATCAGGGTATGTGGTGCTATAGCAATCATGCATAGCCCAATAGTCAGGGTGGAAACAAAACTCCACAGAAGTTGCATCTGAGCCATCCGAATTCTCATGTGTTTTCATTGCATATACAAAGTCCCGGTGCCAAATGCTTAAGCCACCGTTGCCATACATCAAGCCATTGATGTTATTCCTAGCACGATAACGAAATACCCCGCGAGCATTGATTCGTGAATCCAACTGTAAGTTGAAAAAGGCAGCGTCGGGAATGTTGTCGCCATCAATCAGCACAAAGCGATCAGTGGTGCTGGCATCAGCTGCGGCTTTGTGTGCTGCATCTGAACCTTTTACACCATCTACACGTTGTGCCCAAGGCACCATGTTTTGGATCTGTATCCAAAATTCTTCTCGCTTGGGTTCATCATAAGTCAAGTAAATTACATCTAAATCGGCTATGTCAATTAGTTCTGAGGTCATAATATTCTCGTTCTGGGTATTCTTCATCTTCAATAATGAGACCTGCGTGTCCACGTACTACCAGAAATCCTTTTGTACTTTTTTTCAATTGCACGTAGTATTTTGTGCTTGTATCAATTTCTTTCAGGGTGCCGTTTACAACACGGTAATTGAAGTACTTAGCGTATTGTTCTTGGGTAACAACAATATAGTTGCCATCGGCGTGCTGTGCCATACTGCCGCTGATGATATCGCCCTCTTCATTGTAATAAAGTCTGTACTCTAATACAATTGGTTCTACCGGCTGAATTAAACTTTCAACTTCCTGCCAAAACTCGTTGCTCATAATATTCTATTAGTTCCTGTGTGGCGTATGTCTTGTCATGATAGTGAACGGAATCGTATTGATTTAGATTGTTGATGCGTATGACGTCACCCTCACGCTCGTGCATTACAGTGTCTAACCAGCTCTGTGCATCACTCCACCCATTAAAGCCCGACTTCATGTGTACAAAGTTTATAAAGTCCATGCTAGGCATTGTGACTGTTTCCTCGTCCAACATTAATGCAGTCAGTGCATAAACAACATCGGTTGTGGGCACTAGGTCTAAGTCTATGTCTTTTAAATATATTTTTACCCCATCCCAATCACGAAATATACTGCCAGCAAGATCAAAAAAATGTTTGGCAGTTTTGGTATATCTAAAATACATCAAACCAGTGTAAACGTCGGGCAAATGATTTGCATCAAACAGTTGTCTATATTTTCTAACTGCGCTTGGTAACCCTAAATAAGTTTTAGCACCAGTACTCAAACAAACATCACGAAGTCTAAATGCAGTCCACCAGTGATCAATACTGCGTGTAAACAACAAATCACTTTCTAGTTTGATGGTTTCTTTAAACGGAGTAAGAGAAAACGCATAAGGTTCTGCTGTAAAAGGTGCTTGTTCAAATCCCTCAGGTAGTCGAATAATGTAATCAAATGCGTCGAGTTGTCGGTTGTTGAATGAATTATAAGTTGCTTCATCCGCAATGACTGCGTATCGGTTTTCTCGTTGTGTGGCTTTGACATTCAAACATTGTAGATATGCCAGTCTGCCGTAGTCAACTTCGGGCGTGTTAATCGCAAAGGTCAAAAAACCCTGTTGTTCTTGATGTTGACTCATGCTAGTAGTCCGTTTATCAATTGTTCAAAGTCTGCACTTTGTAAGTATTGTTTATCCATGATGTGTGTGTTTTGTCGGGGCACTATTCGACCTTTGCCGTCGTTGTACACATATAAAAAATTATCATCATATAACACTTGATCAACCTGTCCTTCTATTGTGAACATGCGCCATGGTATTCCTTGATCTTCATTTAGATTATAACCACTTAGTATATTATTAGCAATAGCAAACGCATAGTCATTTCTGTAGTTGCCTTCACGAATATTGTATAACTTACGATAGTATCCGTAATTGCGTTGTATCTTGGCCACTAAATCAAATAACAATTCTGCACGTTTACTCTTGCGAAATAGCACTATTGTGGCCCACACAAAAGGCAGACTGGTATTGCCCATTAGCTCATAAACTGCTCCTTCACAATTGCGATTATGATGCATCAATTTGTAATCAAAATCAGTTTCAAATAAGCGATTAAGGCTATTGTCCAATACAACATAATCTGTATCAAGCAAAATAGTATCTTGGTATGGCGTGAGAGCGTAGGCCCAGTGTCTTCCACGGTTTCTCCATTGTATGTTTCCATCTCTAAAATTATTTCCTTGTGGATCTATTGTGATTATGTTGTCGTATCTAAACTTGGGGTCTGCGTCATGATCAGTTATCAGTGTAACAGGCAACCCCATGTAGTGACTTGCAAGTTGACTTGTGCGATCTGCAATCCGTACATAGTCAACAGTCTCAGTATTGAACGCAAATACAACTATACCCCTAGCGGTTAAAGTGGATTTTTCTAAGTTTTCGGAGTTCGTCATGTTGTTGGTGCCAGCGGTTCATTGCTTTAGAATAACATTCTTTGCATTGTTCGGCAAAGAATTCGGGATCGGGAATGTGTATGGGATTTTGATATGTGTCCTCCAAATACATAGATTCGGTTCTGGGCCAAGTTGAAGCAAACACGATCAATTCTGGTGTGGCCTTGAACAATCCGCCATTGTAGGCAAAATGCAAATCGGTTTGGATTTTCTCGCGAAGAATACGCTTGTTAACTTGGTAGTCTGTGGCCACTGTAATGTATGATTTGAATGTGTCTAAGTCCATCTACACAGTATAACATACCGCTGAGTAGATGTCAATTAATTTTGGTTAGGTTATTGTAACCGTGCCCCAGGTACTGGTTAGGCCGCTTGTGGTTTCGGGGTAAACTGTATCAATCCTGTGATTCCAAGTAACATTGATATCTTCATTGAACGATGAACTCACTGCACCCGAGTACACAGTAAAGTCCAAATACAACACAGATCCTGCATCATTGTAGATGCCTTGTGTGCCGTTTGAACGTATGGCCACTTGCACATAGTCACCCGAATATGTGGAGCTTGCTGAGAGTATTTTGCTGATTGGCAAGGTTGTAGTGGTAGAGTCCCAATAGCCCAAGTTAGTGCTATTAGTGACCACAGTTCCGCCAATTCCGGTTCTACCACCATTGCTGTGTCCGGCAATGCCTGATAAATTTTGTAAATTGGTGCCAATCAATGTGGTCCATCCCGAACTGCGAATTGATCCACTGGTGCTACCGTTTACTACTGATGTAGTAACAAAATTAAAGTATCCGCCAGCATTGAAAAAGTAACGTGCTGCATCGCCACTGGCAAAAGTCATTGTTCTTGTGAATGTCCAAGTTTGTGCCAGCATTGTGTTGGCCACTGTGAAATTTGGAGAAAATGTGCTACCAGTAGTGGTAGTACCAGCCGAGTAGGCATTTTTTCTATTGGTGTATAGCGTGTTGATGGCACTTGACATTAGGCTGATCCAGAATATTGTGCTGCCCGATGTCACAGGCGATATTCCAGTGCCAGTGTTTGACTGGTGCATTGACATTATGTTCATGGTGTTAATCAAAGTGCTCCACTGGGCTGCACTCACTGTACCGCCCGAAGATACCGTGGGTAACACAGTCTGTCCGTAACCAGCATCGCCGCTACCTGTACTCCAGATTTTGTTAACTTGATTTGCACCGTTTAAAAATCCGTTATAGTCAGATGCTTGAATTAATCCACCTTGTGAATAAGCCATATTATGTCTCTTATGCTATTGTTATTGTGCCCCAACTGTTGCTCAAATTGGTGGTTTCGGGATATACTATATCAATTCTGTGATTCACAGTTACGTTGATAGTGTCGTTTACCACTGTGTTGGTTGTGGTAGTACCAGTACCAGGCGGGTTAGCCGGGGGAGCCGGCAACGTTGGACGTGCTGCTGATGTCAAAGTAAGTGCAAATGTAACAACTGAACCTACATCTGCATTTGATCCTTGTACTCCATTTGACTTTACTGTGAGTACTGCGGTATCACCGGTATAGCCCGATGTAGTGCTGGTAATTGATACCAGTGTCTGTGTGCTAGTAGTAAGGTTGTAATAACCAATATTGGTGGCATTGGTATTCAATGTGCCGCCCGAACCGGTTCTACCGCCACCACTGGCAGCCCTAAATGCTGAAAATCCGCCAAAGTTGGTTGCTGCCAGTGTGACCATGTCGCCCGAGCGGCTGGTACCATCATTGTTGGTTGCGCTTGACACCACAAAATTCAATTGTCCACCAGCATTGAAAAAATATCGAGCTTGATCGGCACTGGCAAATGTGGCAGTACGTGTAAAAGTTGTTGGGAAAGCGGCCTGTAGGTTTGAGTCCGCCATGGACCCAGCAAAATTACCGCCGGTTGTGGTTGAACCTTGTGTGGCAAAAGTCAATGCACTGCTGTATGCAGTGGCAATACTGGAACTGAATGTGCTTAGATATGCTGCCAAGCTACCGCTGGTAGGAGCACTGATACCAGTGCCAGATCCCGATTGATGTGTTCTAATACTGTTGAGAGTGTTAATGGCGCTGGCCCATTGCGTGGCTGTTACTACTGATGCGCCACTGGACACTTGGCTTAATGCTGTTTGTCCATATCCATATTGGCCATTTCCAATGGCCCATACTGTGTTTAGCGTATTTGCTGTACTGCTTGGGCTAGAGCCCACAAAACCATTATAATCTGTTGCTGCTATTAGTCCGCCTGAACTGTATGCCATTTTGTGTTAATCCTTAACTGTTCATTTTAACTGCGGCTTCAATGACACCTTTGCCCGACGTTGTTTTATCTTCTAACGCTCGTCCAATCACATTCCATGTGGTCAATTCAGACCGTTTTCCAGCTCTGGCATAACCTTTACCGGCACTAACCAAACGGTCACCTTTGCTTATTTTTCCAATTACCTTAACTGGAACTCTACCTTGTACTGCTACCGGGGGATGTGTTTTGTTGTCGCCGGCTCGTGAATTCATTAAATAGCCTGCATTAGTACTTATGACTCCAAATACATCTTCGCTTAAATCTTCACCTACTGCGGTGATTTCGGCAACGCCACCCATTTCCACTACTGTGCCGGGCTCGTACTCGGCATCGGCTTCAAATCTTTCAGCCAAATCAGCATATTGAGCATGTAAACTTGTTCCGTATACATTGTTAAACCAAGCAGTTGTGCTACCCAAATTCACTGTGGCATTAGCAGTGGGCAATATACCAGCTGTGGCATATAATGTACTTGCTGTTAAGCCGCCGTATTGATCACGTTGTGCCAAACTCAAGCCATAGGCACTTTGCGATTGTGTGCTTATTCCCCAATTGGGGCTCACTGTGGTATTGAAGTTGAGTCCAGCTATAATTGTAGCAAATCCTGTAAGATTACTTGCAAAACTGTCTTTTGACATTATAGCATAAATTGTGTTTTGAATCACAATTTCAACCACAACGTGTTGATTTCCACTAGTATCTTGTATGGTGTTGGGAATAGCTCCTGTGTTGCCTAAGGCGCTGGTGGCTACCGGTCCGATTGTGACCCAAGCCGCACCAGAATATACTTTCAATTGCTGATTTGTGCTATCAAACCAAAGATCTCCACCCAGAGCACTGAGGTCTGTGGGCGGGCTGGTGTAAGGTGCGCTGGTGGCTCCTGTTGAAATTTTCCAACTTGATCCCGAATACACTTTTAACACATTGTTTGTAACATCCCACCAAAGTTGTCCTTTTAAAGGATTGGCTGGACTTGACGTATTTGCAAAGTTTTCTAATAAATGTACAAAGTTATCATTGAGGAATTGTCCGTATCCAGGATAATCTTTACCAATTAATGTAAGACTTGAGTGGGAAGAGTCGACTGTTCCGTCAGATAATCCCCCTGGAATCAGCGAGGTTCCGTTAGTAAGATTAATTGTATATGACATTTAAATTCCTTTTGATCTCTATTAGTGTATTTATACTGATACCAAGTTAGTATCCCCACCATATGAATACCGCTCCTTGAGAACCTGGGGCGCCGTTTATTCCGGGTCCTTCCCCAGAGAATTCATTATTGGTGCCACCACCTGCTCCACCTGCGCCATATCCTGTACCGGTAGTGGCTGCAGTATATGTGGGCAAAGGAGTATATGCTCCTCCGGTATCGTTACCTATCCCGCCAACTCCAATATTTCCATACGAATATGGTGTAGACGTGCCAATTGTGGTGGCTATGATGCAACCATTTCCGCCAAATCCTCCACCAGGGGTTATGTTGTACTGTGCAGTTTGTCCGTTGACACCGCCCAAAACATCGCTTCCTGTGCCACCTAGTCCTGCAGCTCCGCCCGCAGCAGGCGCCCCAATGGTTTGCGAGCCAATTCCGGCTGAGCCACCGCCGGCTAGTGCCACTGGAAATCCACCATTAACAACTGAAACTGAACTGCCTGTACCATTACTTCCGCCAGCTGGATTGCTTCCCGGGGTATATCCGCCATCTCGAGCTCCTCCGCCTGCGCCTGCTGCGCCAACAGTTACATAAAGATACTGTCCGGGAGTGACAGAAATTGTGGTCAGCGTTACTTCCCCGCTGCCACCTCCGCCCCCAGGGCCACAAGGCGAATGACTGGTTCTAGATGAACCACCACCACCACCGCCACCACCGCCCACACATAAAACTTTTACCGATGGTCCACTAGTGACTGGTAACTTTATTGGGCCATTGGCAGTTATGATTCCGGTGTTGTTGGCAATAACGTATGATTTGCCCTGTAGCTCATGAATTGAACTTGCGGTATTTGCGACATTGCTGCCAGTAGCAATGCCCGATTCTGATATTAAGAATCTCACCAGGGTATCATTTAGATTGATAGGTGTGTTTGCTGGACGATTTAGTTCAACATTGACTTGTGCAAGCGATATTGATCCTGTAGGTAATGTCATACTATGGCGATGTGTATCCAGAAATATTGTTTAGCACTGTGAAATTACCACTTGAGTCCAATGACATCAGCGGTGTTCCGTTGTAGGCAAAATACAATTTGCTTCCTGATTGATACATAGTGAAGTTGGTTGTTGTAACAGTGTTGGCTGCAACTGCAACGTTGGCCAATGTGGCTGTTGTTGCCTGTGCGGCTACGTTTGCTGTTGCTACTTGTAGACTTGGGGCAATGCCTGTTATATTGGTTGCTTTAAATGTAGGACTTGTATTGGCCGCTACATTTTGATTAAACAAATAACTACCGCCCAGCGTGATGGTGTATGCTCCGTTGTTTACGCCTGTGCCACCGTAAACAGGACCAACAATACTGGCGTTCCAAGTTCCGCTCGTGAGCGTGCCAACGCCAGTGATACTGGTTTGTGCGCCTGAACTTAAAGTTCCAACTAAATTTGCGCCGGTATTTCCAATTGTTACAGCATTTATCACATTAGCTACGATTACAGGCGTTGTCAATGATGTAAACACACCTGTGCTACCAGATATAGGAGTTGTAGTAATTGCCCCACCTGTTATTTGTGCATTGGCAGTTTTGAGATTGGCCACGGTTTGATTGGCTACTGTGGATGTCAAAACAGTTGCGGTACTGGCATTAAGTGTTGCAATATTGCCTGTGCCGTTGACCGATAAATTTGTTGTACTTGCAGTAGTAGCGGTAACGTTGGTGGCAGTAATATTATTAAAGCTAGTTAAATTTCCATTTGTGGCATTGAGCGTTGTAGCAGTAAATGTGGTGAGTTGTCCTGATGAGCCAGTTATGCTGGTCATTCCAATAACATTGCCGCCAGTGAGTTGTACATTGGCACTGCTAAAATTGGCGACAATTTGGTTTGTGACCGATGCATTAGTGAGTGAGGCATTGCCATTGAATGTGCCTGTGCTGGTGCCTGCAAATGTACCTGTACTAGCTCCTGCAAATGTACCACTTGCAGTGCCACTAAAAGTTCCTATCACTCCCCCGGTCAAATAACCAGTCACGTTGCCTGACAGATTTCCCACAACATTGCCTGTGAGATTGGAGTTTAAATTGGTGCTTGTTAGATTGGCATTCAAAGTTATGCCTTGATTGATGTAACTGAATCCGCTAAGTTCAGGATTTAGAGCTACATTGGGCTGAAAAGCAGTGTCAGAACTTATTGTTGCGATTGTGACGTTGCCAAAGCGCAGTTCAACTATGTTATGTGTTGCACCAGGTACGTTTTTGTCAGGTACTACTAACGGTATTGCTCCGCTAGGGCCTTGTTGTGCGGTGTACAAGGGCGCTATCAATTGATACACACCATTGTTATTGACATAAATTTGGTTGGTATTGTTGTTGTACCAAATTGTACCAGTCTGCCCAATTACGGGTTGGCTGGGGTCAACGATAATTCCCGACACAGGCACATATCCTTGCGTGGTAAACACGTTCATGGTTTGATTGGATTTGTTAAACCACAGTTGACCTTGTATGTTGACTCCGTTGGGTGCCGAATTGGCTGCAAAGTTTTCCAGTAGATACACTAGATTTTCGTTTAACTTTGCTCCGTAGCCCACATAATTTGGACCAGGTAGTGTTAGATTTGTACTAGATGTGTCAACGGTACCATCAGCAATAGTTGTTAATGTTGTTCCGTCGCTTTTTGTAATAGTGTATGCCATATTCTTTTTCTCTTTATACTTACTTATCTATTTGTTTACTATCCCACTAACCCAATTGGGGTTAACGAATAAGTACCAGCAGCTTTAAAAGTATGCGTCACTGTAGTTCCATCACTAGTGGTATTGTTTCCGTGATTTCCATCATCAAATATAGGGTTAATTGCGGCGTAGGAAATAACAACCAATCCATCACCGCCTGCCCCACCGTTGTTGGTATTGGTGTTTGATCCCGCTCCGCCCCCGCCAGTACCATTTGCTCCAGCGACTTGACTGCCGTTACCGTAACCCCCGGCACCAAAGAAGCCCGACGAGCCCCCATGAGCACCATATTTGTCTCCGCCACCACCTCCGCCACCTCCCACTTTGTAGTCAGTGTTGTTAATTGTTATTGTCACTCCCGGGCCGCCATCACTGTAACTTGATCCAAATGATGCTCCGGGTACTACGCCAAGCAATGCTGCTTCGGCTGCTGATAATCCTGTTGGTGAAACTGCAGCTCCTGGCGGAGAACCACCAGCGCCACCTCCGCCACCGCCCGGTCCTTCATGTGGGCCTCCGGCTCCGGGATTTCCTTGCGTACCATGTACTGCATCTCCACCAGCGTAGTATTGTCCAGGACCGCTTCCACCTCCGCCACTGGCACCATCAGCGCCAAAGTTACCATTTCCTTTATTAGCCGAGCTCCAAGAATTTCCGCCCCCACCACCTCCACCGTATGCAGTAAAAGTAGCCGCAGTTGGGGCTGCAATACTGGGACTGCCCACAATGGTGTCTTGTGGCAATAAAGATTGGTTTAATGTGCTAGATATTACAAATCCGTTCCCTGATATTGTGGTGTTACCTCCATTACTGCCAACTGCGCCGCCGGCTCCGATAACAATGGTATAAATTTTTGATGCGCTGAGTTGCAGTCCATTGAGTACTACTACTCCTCCACCGCCACCACCACCGCCACCCTCATCTTGCCCGGCAGCAGTGCCACCGCCACCTCCACCGCCAACCATCAAGACATTTGCTGTAACTGCTCCAGGATAAATCTGGACCCAGCCACTGGGTTGTTTGACCCATCCACCAACCACATTGGTCCAGTTTCCACCAAGATTTACTTGTGGATTTGACACTGTGTTCCAAGTGTTATTGTGCTTTACATATATTGTCATTGATTAGTTCAAATTAAATTGTAAATAAATGTCTCCGTTACTGCCACTGCCTGGATTGGGTGGAGCAGATCCAAAGGTAATTTTTGGCCCAGTTCCGCTTGTGCTACTGGTATATAATGTTGGTTCCACAGTTGCTAAAGTTCCTGCAACAAAAGCAGTAGTTGCTAACAGTTGGCTGTTATCTCCCAAGGCCGGAGTTGATGCTGCTGGCGATCCTGTAAATGTAGGACTATCTATGTTGGCCTTTAACGCTAATCCGTTTGCAAGCCCTGACGAAGACGAATTTGCTAGATTGTTTATGGCACTAGACAATGCTCCTATTATGAGGTTGGCTACATTGCTGACAAACTGTGTAGTTGCAATATTGGTGCTTGCATCTAAATCAGGAGTGGTAACTGCCTTGGGACTTCCAGTCAAAACTGGTGAGTTTAATGGTGCCAACAAAGGAAGCACATTGGCCACTATGTTGTTGATGCTTGCTATAACTGTAGCGATGTTAGAGTTAATAGATGCAACATCTGCATGCTCGGCAGCAATTACTCCAGCAATATTTGAGTTTAGACTGGCCACTGTTGTGACTAAATTGGAATTTATAACATTTTGTACTGAAGCAATATTGGCAAAGTAGTCACTGCGTAAAGTAGCAACTGCTGTATTGATTGTGCTTATTTGCGCTGCCACATTTGACTCAACAGGAGCTAACGAGTTATCAACATACTGCTTGGTGGCTACACCCAAAGGCAAAGCAGGATCATTTGCTACTGTGATCAATCCTGTAGTACCATTTATGGTCAATGATGGTACTCCAACTAATGCTGGAGTATTGGTATAAATTTGTACTCCACTATTTAAACTGTTATTTTTTATTATCAGCGGCCCTGCGCCAGCAGAAATTGTTGCGTTTGTGACATTGAGATTGGCGCCAACTGTGACTGTTGCCCCAAAACTAGTGGCAATATCATTTCTAGCATAGTTGATGGCTGCAACATTACCCAGTGCAAGACTATTTGTAGCATTGCCAGTAAACACCATGGTGTTGGCAATATTCACACCAGGGTTAATGGTTAAAAATGCATTATAGGGAGCAGCAGTTGCTGGACTCAAGTTAAACGTTGCATCATAGCTGGTGACACTGACCAAGTTGTTGTTGCTATATGTGCCAACAACTACGTGTGTGTTTCCCGAAGTGTCAGTTACAGTATCGGCGTATGCACCACTTTTTAATTGTCCAGGCACATAGTTTGGCCCTATTAGATACCATGTGGTGCCGTTCCATGCACGTAACTGCTGATTGGTTGTATCCCACCATTGGTCTCCTGTATGTACAGTTATATTTCCCAATGTCCTTGGATCTATGCTAGATGCAAGGCGGCCGCTAACCGGATTCCAATTTATACTATCATATGATTTTATTGTTGCATTACCAGAATCGTACCACAGTGTTCCTGTTATTGGATTGTATCCAATACTCTGTCCTGGTGGAATTGAATCTGCAAAATTTTCTAATAGGCGTACAAAATTGTCGTTCTGCAACAATCCATATCCAGTATAATTGCGACCAATCAAGGTCAGGCCGGTACTAGAATCTGTTGTTCCATCTAAAAGTGTTAGTAAAACGTTTCCGCTGGTGGTGTTAATTGTGTAACTCATTGCATTATCCTAGAGTGCTTAGATTGGTTAAAGTTTGAATACGCACTGTATAGTCAATTTGAATAAGTCGGTTCAAGGCTTTTTGCACCGGATGAAACACAACATGAGTCAATAACAATCCAGTTGATAACAATCCCACAGTGCCGTCAGTGCTGGCGCCTCGTAATCCTAGCTCATCAAACACATATTCTCCATTGAGATCGGTGCTGTTATCAAATGCCTGTTGTCCACTGGGCTCGCCGTAGTCAAGCAAACAACTTACCAATATATCAGTATACACTGTGCCTGGAATGTGTGTTGCACTCATGTAATTGTTTACTGGATCAGGGTTGGCAATTGAGGTGTTGTCCACAATCTTGCTGTAAGTGGGATTATACAAATTTGCGTTTTGCCCTGTAGTATTGGTGGGCAAATATGTAATGATGCCTGTTGGATCAACGCTGGTGCCGCCGTTACCAAAATTCATTTCATATATGAAATTTTGACTTTTGTTTGCGATACTGTTTGCTAGAGCCACGCTCATGTTCTCGTAGTGAATTGCATTGAACTTGTCACGTAACACAATTGGATTTGCGCGATCTGTTACATCACTGATCTTGATGTGCCCTCTAACATAAATTCCTGTTGATTCATTGGGGCTTTTTTGGTTATTTTCCACTGGTTTTTCCTCTATTTTTTGCGGGGTTGGGTCATTATTGTTATTTATCATGGGGCGAATCCTCCTCTAGATGCTTTCAGGAATGTGGCCTGTACGCCTGTTTGGCTGTCTAGTGTATGTCCGTTTGACGGAGTTCCGTTTCCTCTAGAGTACCAAATATTGCCTTGTACCAGACTGGTACCTGCTGCAACTGTGGTTTGTCCGTCTATGTTTACTTTTCCAAGTATGTAAGCGGTGTTGACATAGGCCGATGTCACGTTGTTGTTGATGTATATTGGACTTGTGGTATTGTCAAATCCCACTCCGGTAGTGGTTAGATTTGCAGTCCATGAGCTACCGGTCCAGTAATACAATTGATTGGTAGTGGTGTTATACCATTGATCATACGGTTGCAACACATTGGCCGTTGTGGTGTAATTGCTCAAATTACCGTTAAAATACACAGTTGAATTTGCTGATGTTGTGATATTTGATGAAATATTTGATTGGCTAGATATATTGGCAAAATATGCTGAATATACATTGCCCAACACAGTGTAAACATTACCATTGTATTGCAACACACTGCCCACAGTGAACACAGTGTTTGAACTCCAACTTGGAATGGTCACGTTTGGACGTGTGGTAGGCGCCGAGCTGGCAGTGATGACAAAGGGCTCGTCTCCGCCATCGGCATCAAATCCCAGATTGCTATCAAACACCTCAGGCAAGCCCTGCAGAGTGCCCGCAGTTATGATAACTGGTACTACATTGGAATTGGTAACAGTTTGTAAAGCTCGCATCGTAACTGTGTTGGCTGTGTTTCCAGCGAACAAGTAGATCACATTGGCCGTCACATTGGCAAAATTTGCACCGTACACATTGCCAGTGGCTTGATAGCTGGCACCATTGTAGTAGAAGGTGCTGCCCGACATTATTGTGGTGTTGTTGGGAGTCCACACATTGGATATTGTTCTAATCTGTGTCAATACATCACCAATGTTGGCACTGATTGTTCCGTTGATGCGCAGGCCATATGACACATAGTCAGTCATGGTGTAGGTGTTTGCATAAGTCAGTTGCAGATTCTTGGTAGCAGTACCAGGAATTGATTGTAGTATACTGGAGTCAACCACATAAGAATTGGCCACGTGTCGTGTTGCTACATTGCCCACGAATGCAAATTGAATATTTGCGCTGATGCTGGCAAATCCCGAATCAGTTCCACTAGTGACATAAGTGAGATTGGAGCTGATGTTGGCAAACGTGCTACTATAAACATTTCCTGTAACCACGTAGGTGTTGTTATTGAAGTACACATACTCGCCCACAGAAATAGTGGCGTTTAACGGAGTCCATGGTATGTTGTAAGCCCAAGTATTACCGGTTGTAACATAAGTGTTTCCTTGGTAATAAATGTAAGCACCAACCGGATAGTTGGCAAACGTGTGCCAATTGTTTATGGTCAATGTGGTTGGGGCAGTGCCGTCCACCGCACGTCTTATTTGTCCAAGACTGTTAATACTGATTTGAGTGGTATTTGCTGCTATTGATGCAAATGTGCTGGCATAAACATTACCAGTGGTCAAATAAGTATTGCCACCATAACTGATGACACGATCTGTTGCCACCACTAGATTTGGTGTCCAAGCAGTACCTGGTTCAGTTATGTAATTTCTATAATAAGTGATTTTTTCACCATTAATAAACACCACCCCAGGAATTCCCAGAGCCGGATTTGGCGTTGGCAACACTTCGGCATTGACCACGTTGATAAATTTATCAGTGATCAATAAATCTTTGGCCAATTGTGTTTTTGCAGTACCAATTCGATAGTAACTTGAATTGCCGTTCATGTCATCAAATATTCTAAAGGCCAAGTTACTGCCGTCATTTGTAAACACTTCGAGATTGAGTGCGTCGTATACACGTCCAGGAACCAGCTCTTCAGGTGCATGACTGTTGTAGGTGTCGTAGTAGGCGCCCCCGTCAATCTGTATATCTCCAGGATTGACTCCAAATACATTGCTGTAAAAACTCTTGATGTTGGTGTCGTACTGTGTGCCTATGTAGGTGTTGCCGTCAACTATCACGCCAGGATAATCAATACCAGACTGATACAGTGCCAAGTTAACGTTGCCGTTAAATGCAGTGATTCTATCATTGGCTGTATTAAAATTGCTTGCAGAGATTGAGGTAATATTTGCAGTCGGGAACACAATATTGCTGCCTACATTGTAGGTATTGCTCAATTGATACAACAAACCGTTATTGACTATAATGGAGTTGGCATTGATTGTGGTGTTTGCAGTAACATTGTCCCAGAATACAAAAGTATTGGAATTTGTGTAGTCCAAGCGATCAAATCGCATTGTGGTAGAGATACTACGTACCAAGTTGTGACCCATGTTGTTTCCAACAAATACATTTCGCAATACTGCATAGGCCACTGCGCCAGTTCCAACGCCGTTTATGATGACTTCGGGTTCTGAAGTAAATCCCGCTCCCGGAGTCAACACTGTGATACTAGCAATGCCGCCAGCAGCGTTCACTGTGGCTACTGCGGTTACACCTTGGCCTCCGCCACCTTTGACCACAATTTGTGGTGCAAACAAATATCCAGTACCAGGAGATTTAACAACTATATCGGCCACTTGATATTTGTAATTGTTCAGCCATTGACGGTACACTCCGGTTTGATATATTGTAGAGTCATAGGATTGTGTGCCTGTTGGACTACGATAAATGCCTAGAGTGGCGTCCCAATATGGTGGTAAATCAAAATCTGTAATATCTCCGTTGTAGTAGTCATTGCCAATGTAGTCAACAACAAACTCTCGAACCAAAGTTCTATAGGGCTTGACTTCGTTGATATAATCCAAATAGAAGGTTTGGTTGTCAGGGATATAACTTGGGAATTCTTGCAGTTTACGAATGCGTTGTGTTGCACTTATAAAACTGGTTTTGAATACCCAATCCAAATTCTTTTGCTCAGTGAGAATGTAATTGATCATGGCAAAGAAGATGTTGTTGTATTCATTTACCAAGTCATCAATGAATATGTTATCTTGCATGGCCAGCAATATATGGCGCAGTTCAACTTGAGCATAGGACTCAAATAAATTGGTTGTGTTTATTTGTATTGTACCATTTTCAATTCCTACTAGGTTTCGATTCAAATTGTTGTCAATGTAGTAAATTACAAAATTATCATTACCGGCATTCAATACTTTGACATAGGTGTTTGCAGTCAATGTCAGTTTGCCTAGTTCCAACAAGTTGGCCACTGTTAGATCTGGCGTGCGGCTTGAATTGTAGTTGGCGTCATACCAATCAATATAGTTCCAATACAGATTGGTTTTATAACTTTGTGCCATAGTGGGCACTGTGCCAAATGTCAATTCTCCGGCAACTGTTTGTAAAGTATAAATTGTCCAACGTCCTTGGCTGTTTGCATCGTTGGTTACCAGAACTTGATAGCCAGGTGACAAGTTGGTTGTGTCTATATAAGCCAATTCATCAACAGAATTTACTGTCAAGTTGTACTGTTTTGATCCTGGTGTTGGGATGGATTCACTGCTGTTTAGCAGTGTCAATGATTTTCTCTCTACCACAGGATACGCCGCCAGCAAAGGATTTACTATACTAAAGTAATTTTGTAGCGCCAACACACGATTCATGATCATTGTTTGTATTGGACGATTACCAATGCCGTAACGCTGGCTCGGGATCAGCGCAGGATTGGGCACAACATTTCCGTATGTGTCTATGCCAGCCAAGCTATCAATCAGTTTGGTGAGAATGGACTTTGGAATTTGACTGCTGGAATTGCCCTGTTGTACCAATTGGTATTCGCTATGCACCAAGTTTGGTGTTGTGGTTTGACTGCCTAGTTGTAGTACAGTTTTTTGTCCGGTGAGTAAGCCATCAACATTGTATAACGCAACAGTGTCGTTGCGCAGTATTGTGGCGTAGGGAATTCCCTGTGATTGTGGGTTTTCTATTGCTTCCGCAATTGACAACACACTGTTAAATTTGCCCTGTTTAGTAGCAATGGTGTCTATGCCTTTGACCCAGAAGTAATAGTGCAATTTCACCATGCCATTGGCAGTGGCGTATCCATAAGAACTGTAGGCACTGTCATCAGTGGCTAAAGGTGTTCCTGAATAGCCATGTGCCACATACTGGCTTGGCGGCACTGTGCTTTCTACCCATTGATAAATGTCGATACTGCTGCCCGGGAACATCTGTCCCCAATGATTTAATCGGTAAATGAGATCATCTTGTTCGTAGTCAATAAATCTCACAGTGCTTAGATCCCACCATATCTGTCCCACCTGTTGTGGGCCCCAATATAGGTCAGCATATATAGTGCCTGTGCCGTTGTTGTATTTTGCTGGATCAACTTCAAGTTTGTAATCTATATCAGTTTCCACCGAGCTCAATACTTTGCCCTTCTTGGGATCAATATAGTCCAATGCTGCCAAAATATTGTTGTTGGTTAGATTGTACAAAAATGTTCTGCTGATGCTGTTAATATCCACCTGCGCAGTTTGTTGTCTTGTCAAATTCCAATATGTTGCTCTAGCAGGATTTACAAATATCACTACTTCGCCGGCGTTGTTCTTGTATCCAGGCGCACCCGCCACAGCCACTGCACGAGACACGTCAAGACTGCTTCCGTACATGTCTCCGGCCTCTAGTGGAGTTTCAAGTTCTCTTGTGTACAAGTAGGTGCCAACATCGTTTGCCACCAAGGTGTTGATGAATGGCTCAAACATGTATACTGCGCCAGAGTTTTGTATGTAGTCAATGAAATTGGTTGTACTAGCATCAATGGTGAGTGCAGTATTGTCAAATGTGGTGTGTTCTTCTGCGGCTGATCCTTGACTGCCAATGCCAAGCACTGTGCCATCTGAGCTTACACTAACACTAACACCAAATTGTCCTATTTCGTTATTGGGGTGTGCAATAACAGCCGAACGCACATATTGTCCACCGGTGTTGCGTACCCAACGCTCAACTACACCGTTGAGGTATCCTGATGCCGTTGATCCTGGAGCTCCTACAAACAAATTCCCGCCGGTACTGTCAATGGCAATTGATGTTCCAAAGTTTGCATTTTGATTGTTGTGTAAACTTGTTATAGTTTGCAGTAATGTGATTGAACCAGTGTTTGTGTTGTTTTGATAGATGTAAACATTACCAGCACCAACGTTGCCGTTTGTGGCCTTGGGGTCTGCAACAAACAACAACGAACCATTGTTATTGGTTTTTATAACATTGCCCCAACTTGCAGTTGCTCCACTGACGCTATTGATTACCGAATACGACTCGTAAACAGTTTCGGGTTGGGTGGCATTGAACGACACCACAGTGTCTAGTCCACTAGCAAAAACCCATGTTTCATCAGCACTGATTGCAACACTCTTACCAAATCCCACATTTGCGTTGCTGTAAAATCCTTGCCCTGTTATCAATTGCCCAACGTTGTTTACAAAATCAACTTGGTACATTTGTACATAATTAGAGCCGGGTGCACCTATCACCACGGTGTTGCCCTGTGTGTCAATACTTGCACCAAATTTTACATCAGGAGTAAATTCTCCACTCAGTATACTGTCAAGTTGATATGCACCATTGTTGATGCCATAGATTTGCACAGTGTTGTTGCCTGGATTTCCAACATATACCATTCCGGTAGTACTGTTTACCTTCACTGCAGAGCCATAGTTGTTGTTGGCCACGTTGCCATAATACGAATATGTTTTGACTGCGGTGTTGCTCAACCAGGGATTGTTAAAGGTGTATGTTCCCCACCCATTAGCAGTGGCGTTGTTGACCCAAACATGATCATTGTTGAGCCAGCCATTTTTAGGTGGCGCGATTGATGCCAAATTAGCAGTTGTTTGATATCTTGCCGAGCGTAGCGCATACACAATGCCCGATCCGGTATAAGATCTAACTCGAATCAAGGGCACAAGTGCATCTTTGTTGGTGATAGCAATTGTGACATTTAGAGAATTTATCACACGCACAATTTGGTACACGTTGTCCATGTTGTGACCAAAATCTTTCAATATGAATACATCATCTGCCTCAAACGAATGTGCTGCATTGAATGTTATTGTGGCATAATTGTCTAGGGTGTAGGTGACTTGAGTAGCAGTCAAGTCAGTTTCGCAAACTCTCAGTATGTCCCATTGTCCAACATAATTATGAGCTATCCAAACTTTATTGCCAATTCCCACAGTGTTCACTGGTTGAGTCCATTGGGCAATATCGTAAATTGCATAATCTACATCGTTTAAATTCATGTAACCAGCATCGGGCATGTCGGTCGGATACACAGTAACGGCTCGATTATTGTAAATTGAAGTCACAGTACTGGCCAAATTGCTGGCGTTATAAACATTGCCAAGGGCTCCGGCAGCAGCGTTTCCATTTAGATTTACAATAATATTTGCATTGCTGAATGTGCTGTTGCTAGTGAATGCCACAGGATTGGTTGTGAATATGTTTTGATCCAACACAAACTCTTTGAATGTATTAGAATTCAATCCACCGTATTTTCCAACTTGAAACGCCCATTCTTCGTACACAGTGATGTTGCCCTGTACGTTATTGAAGGTGGCCGTAGTCAAAGCATTTACTGAATTGATAGTGCCTTTTTGTTTGATAAAGCCTTGATAGAATTTTGTCTGCGCGGGAATGGTCAAGCCAAGATCAGTTAGATAGTTGCGCTCTCTAAAGCCAATCAAGCCAGCACTGTAGTTTTGGAATGTGTCTTCCAGTGGTGGTAAATCCACATCATAAAAATTAATAAACTTTTGAGCGTTGTGTGCAAAGTTTGGCAACATTCCGGTTTGAATACTGTTTTGCAAAATCTGTGTCCACACTGCAAGATTAAATGACTGGCTTGCAGGAACATCCGCAGTGGCAGTGTAATAGAAATTGTTGTACTTGACAATATCGCCCAATTTGTAATCTGTGCCCGGGCTCCAGAGTGCAATAGTGGGATCGCTGTAGATGTAACCAGGTGCACTCAATGATCCGTTCCAAAAGCCGGTTTTGGATCCAAACAGTTTGAGTCTGTATTGACGAGACCCTTGGCTGGGAATATAGATTATGTCTCCAAAGTCATCCACGTTATCAAACACCAACACATGCTCGTACTGCACCAGATTTAGCTTGGCATAACAGATGATGGAATTGTCCAGTGTTGTAACTGTAAACACATTGGGCGTCAATTTACCAGCTGTTTCAGCTCCAGAATCTTTTCTTTGTACATTATAATTGTTGGGCTTGATGGGTATGAAGTCTTGGTTCAACAGTTTGTTGCCGTTATCGGTGTTGGTGATTTCGTCAACAACCGATGCTATGCTTTGCAGTTTAAGACCAGTGGCCGCGGGATTTAGTACAATTACATTTCCCTCGCCCCAACCCTGTTGGCTCCAGTACATGAATTCTTGTACACTGAGATCCCAATTTTGCGGCAAGCCAAGATCGGTATTGAAATCTTCAAATACAAATCCTAAGTCTGACAAATATCGTCCATAGCCCACTATGAAATCCACAGTTTGTTGTACACTTCTAAACACAGTGCCATACGGGATAATGGTTCTTACTCCGGTATTTTCGTTGTAGGTTTTTACAGATTCGCCATTGACTGTGACCGCAGTGGTGTTGTTGTTTATCAGGCTGGGGTAAATTACAAAGTAGGGACGTGAAGGGTTATATCCAGACACGCTATAGCCTGTTCCGGTATTTTCAATCACAATCGCACTGTATTCAGCAACACCAATTGGAGTTGATTTGTTCAAGTAAACACTGTAATTGTTATTGGGAATAATAACACTAGAACTAGTTGAACCTGGGCTTGTTTGCTCGGCCGACACTGTCAATAAATCTTTATCGGTGTAGCCGGAAATTTTATAGTTCAACTGTACAGATAAATTTGTAAAATAGTTGTTCAAGAACGACAACGGATCCATGCCTAGATTTTTGATATTGTCAGCAATCCAATTAACATATCCACTGGTGCGTTGTACAGTTGTACCTGTGTCAAACCCGTTGATCTTTAGGATTGAGGGTTTGATTTTTTGATTGTCCAACTGACTGAAATAGCCAGTGATGGGGTTTTTGTAAAAAGAACTGGTGTCAAATTGTGTAGCAAAATACTGTGCAGGTTTTGTAATTGCCAATGTGGCTTGCACAGCATATGGATAATCGCTGCTGCGTCTCCATGCAGACTCGGCGGGACCTTGTTGTCCTGATGCAAAGTTGGCCGAAGCGTATGACGCATTCAACTGTGATATTAAAGGAATCTCTATTGGAGACAACAAATCGCCTGAGCTATCCACTGGAATAAAACTCAACAAATTGGGTCTAACATAGCGCGAGTCTGTGTAAGGTTCATTGTTGTTCCAAATGTAGCCTTGACTCAAATCACTCCATAGCAGTGTGTTACCGCTGGTGTAGGGCGCAGGTCCATAACGTGTTGTCCACCAACTTGGCATGCTACTAAAGCCCAACATTCTCCAAGGAGTCAAGTTGGGAGTGTCTGTGTCAAACCAATAGTTATAGATTGCACGCCAGCTGCCTTGCAAGTAGTCTCCGCTGACTGAATCGGGAAATTGTGCATAATTCCAAGTCCAGGGATTGTTTGCATCATACGAGGTGTTCGACGAGTAATCCACATTGTTGGTGCCGGCCCAGCTCAAAAAGTTTTGTCCTAGAATTTGATTGTACTCTAGTAAACTGTAGTCGGTTTTTCTAAAGCGTCCCGGAATCACATCATCTAAATTAATAGCGTTATTGGCGTAGTTGGCCTTGATGTTGTTGTAGATTCTCAACTCTAGTTCAAGCAAGAACTGATCTCTAAAGTCGCCAAATGCCGGAGTGATACTGCCGTCATGTCCCTGTATCACCATGGTTGGAGTTTGATACGTGGTGTCTAAATAAAGTTCTGGGGCAAACTTGGGATACAGTCCCAATTTGCTAGGTGTTTCAGGAATATAATTTCCATCAGTATTGGCGTAATCACGTATGAGAATGGTGTCACCTACGTTGAGTGTTCGACTAAACACAATCACTGGAATTGACGAGCTAAAGGTATAGTCTATGCCCAATGTGCACTGTTCTCCATTGACCCACACCAGCACCGCACGATTGCTCAATACTGAATTGTTAAAGATACTGTTGATTTCGTAGTTGGTTTGTCTAGCATTCAACACTGTGTAGGTAAGGGCAGTATACTCACTGCCTTGTGGCACCATGTCACTGTAATACCATGGGAAACTGTTGTTCTTGATGGCATTGATGTTTTGTAGAATAGTGTCTACACTGCTGACAGGATCTGCATAATCAAGTGTACTCAGTGAACTGCACAAACTCAAAAATTTGTTCTTGAATTTTTGGTATTCTTTTCTAGCTAGGTTAACGGCACTGACAAAATTTGCTGTTGGATCATTCAAGAATGCCATTGCATAAATCAGCGGTGACTGATGTTGTATCAGTGTACCGCCTTGTGCTTTGAGATAATTGTCCTGTAGTGCTATGTTGTTGACACTGGTATTCTCTACCAATTTTGAATAATGAGATCTAATCTGTCCCAGCGTGATTGTGGGGAACTCTTCGTTCAAGGGATTTAGATCTAGGTTGTCAGAAATTTGATAATAGCCCAGAGTGCTGATGGTGTTGCCAAAAACCAATACGTCTATTTTGTCGTTTAGTGCTGGAGTTGCAATCAAGGCCACAACATAGTAAATTCCATACTGTGCCAAAAAGTAATCTTGAGTTGGTGCCAACAACTTGTTGTTTAAAAATACCTTTAGGTGCGGCACTGTGGCTTGCGCAGCAGGCACTACATCAATTTGTACGAACGCAAAATCATTACCACTCAATTTGAGTGTTGCTGGCGGTGGTGAATCATTGTTGGCCGGCAAGGTCAACGAATTGCCGCTTACAACAAATTGATCATAAAATTTTGTAAACAGTTGATATTGTTCGGTGGATTCTCTATTTGCTACCCAATTGCTCAACAGTGTTTGCTTGGTTCCTGAATTTTTAACCATGTAACCGGTATTGCAATTGGTTTCTTTAAACTCTCCACTCACAGTTGTTCCAATCAACTGTGCTGTAAATTGAGTAAAAATATCAGTATCATAATAGTTACTGAAAACAATGTCGCCAATGTTATTGAAGTTTTGATACGATAATGGGAATCCCAAAACAGCATCGGCGTTTGCAGTTACGGTTGCAGTTCCTGTTCCGCTGCCTGTTCCGGTGGCAATAAAACTTACGCCAAACTCATTTGCGCTGGCGCCAATTGCAGTAAAGTCAGTAGTGCCAACCGAGTATATGGTATACGATTGCCCTACCACAAAGTTGCCGGCAGTGGTCACTGGTACTGCATAGCCAAACAACTGACTGCCACTGAATCCAGTGCCAGGATACACTGTGGTGTTACTAAAACTGTAGCCGTCGGCATCATACAAATCAAACAAGGGCGGCTGATTCATGTTGTATTTTATTTGACTGTTGTGCCATGCCGTGCCATCAAAGTGAAACGTTACGCCTTGATTGGTGCCCAATACCGGAGTCACTACCGCTCCGGGTAGAATTGTTATACCTGTGTCTACTAGAGTAATAAAGTTTCTACTCTGAATGGTTTGCATCTGTACTTGATACACCTTGTTTGAAACATTGGTGTCATAGTCATTGGTGAAAATAACAGTTTGTCCCTCGGCCAAGACTTCACCATTTACAGTTGTTGTTATTTGTCCTTCAACGTTGGCAAATGCATCGCTGGCAGTAAAATTGATGATGTCAATGTTGGGCAGGAAATAGCTTCCAAAATTAAACAGTTGTAAATTGGCTTCAAATTCAACAATGGGTCTGCGTCCAGCAATACCTGTGCCATAATTAGGAGTGTCGTTGTTGTACGTGGCAGTTGCGGTTATGACATCTTTATGGAACCAACGATTGTATCGTGTCCAAGGGTTGAGGTCTTGACTGCCGCGATTGATTGTGATGTAGTCAGGGCTGGTGTCAATGTCGTCGCCGTAGCTTTCAGGTACCACTAAGGCATCAACTGCAGCTAGAGCAATAGATGTACCCACACCTTCTACATAATAACTGTTATTGGCATAACTGCTGGGAGTAACATAGCTGTCAAATGTGATTTTGAGTCCGTTTGTAAAAATTACTCCGTTGGGACTGGTATAGCCAACTTGTCCCAATATGTCGTTTGTGACATCAATAGTGGAACCAATGTTGTCAACTATTTTAATCACGCCAACAAAGTCAGGGTTGCTACTGTCTTGATAATATAGTGTGTCTAGATTGGCAGTGATTGCTGGAGCCTTTTGATATTGGTAGTTGTTGTTCAACCAAAAATAGTTTCCAGCATAGGTGTTGCCACTATTGACAAAGACTTTTTGTTGTGTTCCCACCGCAGTTGATGGTGCCAGTTGTATCACACTGTCGCCGGTGTTGGTGGGCACAAGATTAATTTTCCAAACATTTGTTCGTGTTGCAGAATGTACCACTGATCCAGGTGCCAAGGTAATGGTGCTAGTGACAGCAGCGCCCAGGTTGGGAGTTGTCCAATACGTGTCGTCAACATCGTTATTGACAAATACCAATGTCTTGCCATTTAGTTGACTGGTTGTGCCATCAATTCCACCGGGGAATCGAGACAAGAACGTGCTCAACAATTGATTTTGAATGTCAGTGTAGTGCAAAGTCACTGCCGAGTTTACACTTGCCACCAAGGGCAAACTAGAATTATTTACGTAAAAATCTTGAGCGTTGGCCAAAGGAACTTGGAATGTGATGCTGCCAAGGTCAGTTCCGTTGTTTTTGACTCCCAATATTTGTCTAGTGCTGAGAGTGTTGATGTTGGGATCTACCCCTGATGTGCCTTGATTGGTTTGAATCCAAAAACTTATACCGGGTTGGTTGATGTTGAAGGTGTAGGTGCCTCCACGTGCAAGAGTCAGTTGTAGGTTGGGATGATTGCCCGCACCACTGAAAGTGTATCCACCAATGTTGGTGTTTCTAACAACATCGTATGTGGCCTGATACGGGGTTTGATTTGCATACACCGCAACTGATGTGGGATTTCCGCTACTGTCCAAGGGACCATTGGGCAACCAATAGTAGTTGTAGTAATTTACAAATTTATCATAATCAAAATGCCCATCATAACTGTACGCTTGTGAGCTAAACAGTCTTTGATGATTGTTTGAAAATCCGCCATTGGTGGTGATGCTGTTTAATAGGTCAATGTAGCCCGAATTGAAAGTTATATCGCCATTCTTGTCTTTGACAACAACACTGCCCTCGAGTTGATAGTTCTGTCGTTGTGCAGAAAACTCATTGATGTAGTTGTCGCCTTGGCGATATGTTGGTGCAAACGTTCTGCCGATGTAGCCATTTAGTTTGACGTTTTCAGCGTCAACCACTAACTGATCAAGAGTGGCTCCAAGAAACTTTTCGTTGGCGGTGGTTTGAAATACGCTGGGTAGAAAATTAAGAGTAGATTTTAAAGCCATTACTGTGTTGATCCGAAGTTAACGCCACTTATACCAAGTTGGGCAGCAGTCAATGATGATACAATTTGCACATCATTCACTGTTGCTGCATTGGTTAAAATTTCCCAAGGCTCGCTGTTGATTTGGAAGTAATTTCCAAATATCAAATCAGTACTGCTTGGTACTATAACGATGCTGGCAAGATTTGGGGCTAATACGCTATGCAAATAAGCTGCCAATTCTGAGAAGTAAAAGGTATCACCAAAATCCCAATTGCTAATATCAAAGTAGTTGTTGATGGCGTCAATCACTTGTGTTTTCATTTCGTTGGCTGTGATATTCACTGCGGGATTGATAACAACTTGGAATGTTGCCTGTAGACTTGGATCAGCCTTAGCGCCAAATAGGGGTTTGAACTGTGCAGGATTGTACACTATACTGTCGCTGATGGTTTTACTGTTATCTAACGAATTATAGGCCACTTCCAAACTGCTGGCTGTTGGTGGTAAAGGTTCTTTGACAGTGCCGGTTAAATCCTGTAACCAAGCCATGTAGTTGCTGGTGTAGGCTGCTGTCAAAATGTACATGTCAATTATGTTTACTGGCGTAGGATCTATTCGATTACGTGCCGGTGTGTTGTGCTTGTATTGGAAGTACAGGTTGTTGGCACTGAGCGAGGTGCCGGCTGCAGGAACATTGCCCACAAGTCGAGTAAACAAGTCGGGATTGTCCGGTATTCCAATAATCTGTGTGCTCGGGAATGTTACTTTGACTTGTGTATCATCAGTGTAGCCGTCAGGAGCAGTTATTGTGTTGTAGATTGACCAAACAATATCAGTACCAATTGGTGTTGCAGTGTTTGGCAATGTGTTAATTTTCAGTATCTTGATGGAATCAGTGATTGTGGATCCAGTCATGCTATCATATACACGCACTGTGGGATCAAAATAGAAGTTGGTTTCCCCGGCACTGCCAAATGTGTAGTTCATTGTCTTGTATGACACATTGTAAGCGCCTTGGTTAAAAGTGAATTTAATAAGCCAATTGGTGCTGGTGCCAATACTGCTAGGAGTAATCAAACTCCAAATTTGATTGACTTGATCATAATACAAACCAAAATTCACATTGTTGGTGATGTATGTGACCATTTGTGTGATCACGGTGTTTGTCAATTTGTTTTTGTATGGAGGTATGATCGAAGTCACAGTTGCTCCAGTGGGCACAACAGTTGCAAAACGCACCAGGCTTGGTGTGTTAAAATCACCATTGGACACTGTGCTGGCCACTGATGCGTAGCTATTGGCTCCACCATATGAAAATTCTACGCTGGCGCCAGCGGCCACATACTGCAAGTTTCCACTGATGCCAAGTCCCACTTGCTGAGTATTTCCCAACAATTGCAAGTATCCGGTGCTGCTTGTGGTGCTTGTGGTGTGCTGATTAAATTGTATATTGGCATTGGGCGGCAAGTAACGAGGATAAACTGCATAATAGTAGTTGCTCATCTCGGTAGAATTTATAATAGGAATAATCTGATTATAAATTGCATTGTATATGTCTGTAGTAGTTAAAAAACTAAACGAAGTTGAACTTACTGTGTTGTTGGCAGTTAGCACACCATCATCGCAAAATACATTGGTGCTGCTGAAACTGCCAGTGGGATCTAGTGCGTCTAAATATAGACTCACACCCGAACTGGTTCGATTCACTGCCTTGACTTTTTGTATGCTGGCGAACGAGGTCAAGGGGAATATCTGATAATCCTCGCCATTGATCATGCGATTCTGTGTGTAGTACTGTTGAGGGGCATTTGACTTGATACTGCTCAAACTGGGTGCCGCATTGGCATTTGTAATGGTGTATTTTAAACTGGCAGTTACAGTCAGTGTTTGTGTAGCGCCGGTCTTGCTTATGTAACTGAACGGAATTGACACATAGGCAAGATCATCGGGTGCTATGGAATAGGTGAGTCCATTGGAACTTCTAAAATAAAATGTAAAGTTGCCTTGTGGTATGTTGCTGAAACCACCATCGCCAAACACCAGGCTCACTTGATCGTTGTTGAGTGTGTTGATTTGATATATGTTTTTGTCTGTGAGATTGTTGTAAATCACGTTGATGCCGGGAATGGCTGGAACTTTTTCCCATAGTGTTGTGGGTGCTCCGTTTACATTGGTAGCATACAACCATTGATCATCATCGGTGATGTTATGAGTGGTCACGTTTACATAGTTATTGGGTATGGCATTTGTGATTGTAAATGTTGTTGCCGATAACTGTCCTTGTTTGAAATAAACAAAAAATCCTGTGTTGTTGCTGCCATTACCGTTATTGTCGTTTTGATACAATATATTGAACTTGCTAGTCTGAGTGGGATCGTTCTGGTATAGATAAGATTTGCCTAGACTGGTAGCACTCACTGCTTCAAAGTTGGTGTTGGTGCCATTCACGCTGGCCCCAAAACTCACAACTGGCAAATTGTTGGGATTCAAGTTAATGGTGTATTCGTCAGTTTTGATATTGTTGATGGTTTGACTGTTGCCAGGCTTGCCTATACTTTCGCTACTGATCAAGGCAGCATTTAGCACCGCAGTAAACTGCTCGAGCCAATTGTCGTTAGTTAAATCGTTCCAGTGAATCGTGGTGTTTTCTAAATTGATTCCGTTGCTGTCATATACAGACTCTGAAGTCTTGATGCTGTCAAATTTCAGTAGGCCACTGGCAGGTGTATTGCGAGGCGGGTTATAGCTCAACATACGTGCCAACTTGAGAATACTGTCACGACGTTGTGCAGTATCCAAGAAGTTTTCACGTGCATTCAGATCCGTACGGAATGCCAGACTCTGTCCTAGAAAACTGATCATGTCAATGATAGCAATGAACTCACTGCTTTCAATGTAGTCATTGAAAGTTTCTGGGTAATAGTTTTTAATGTAATTTATCATGGTGTTACGAATTGTTTCAAAATCGTAACTGGTGAAGTCAGCGTTAGTGAACGTTTGATAAATTTTTGTCCAGTCTTGCTGAACAAGAAGACTGGTTTGACGAGTTGTTTGAGCCATATTTCTACCTATATCTATTATTTATTGCAAAAATAATATGGGTAGTTAATTGGTCGTTAGAGTTTGATTGTTTTTGTCAAAATTCAACGCCAATGTGGCCACTTGATTAGTGGGCACATACGACAGTGTGATTTCGATCATAAAACCCGATTCTTGTTGAGTGATGTTGACGTGACTCACTGCGATTCTTGGATCATAGCCCACGATTTTTGTGATATCGTCCTGTATGGTTTGTTTTGTAGTAGTGTCCAATGGCTCAAACAACAAGTCCCAAATAATGGTACCAAAATTTGGTTGCATCAATTTGTCGCCGCGTTTGATGCTGAAGTGATTGATTAGATCCTGTTGAGCCAGCTGAAAATCGGTTAGAGTGAATTTTTTACTGTTGCCGTAGGTGCTAAATCCAATGTATGTAGTCATAGTAGTGTATTTATTGTGTTAAAACGGTAACAGCATAGCGTCCGCTATTGAAGGCATTGGCAGTCAACGGGGTACTTACATTGTTGTATCTCCAGCCCCAGGCGCCAGTGCCCGAACTGTTCACATTGGTAGCAGGAGTTCCAACTCCCACGGTCCAGGCCACATAAATCATTCCTGCCACAACATCTGCTGCATCGGTTGACTGTATGGCATCAATATTAGTCAGCCCGTAATAGAGATCATGAATCATTTGCAGTGCCAAATAGTCCTGTGTGACGGTGTTAGACAAAAAAGATGTTAGGCTAGTGGTGTTATTGAGATAGTTTGAATACGAGTTGTTGACGTTTCGCTTGGGAGTCGGGCGCCAGCAGGTTTGATGGTTTACACAGTTGTTGCCGTATGCGGCGTTTGATCCCGGCGCCAAAAATCCATAGTTTTCCAGGGTCTGAGTGCTCACTTGATATGCGCCAAGAGCATTTGAAGTGCCGATCAATTGATAGTTCCATTGCGATTGATCGTAAGCAATTTCGGCCAGTAGATTCTGAGTTTGCGTGGCAGTCAAGCCAGCAGTGAGTCCCCATCCCGGAGGATAGGCCGGCATTTTGGCAGTGCCTAACCAACTCAAGGGCAAGGCATGCAGTATTGGCAATCCGGCTGCTGCTTGAATTCCGTAGTCTATCACTTGCTGCCTCCAGGACGTGTCCAGGGCTCGTGTCCAGGTACCACAGTGCATATACTGTCTACAAACTTTTGATCAGCTACCCAATTCTTGCCATCATACGAGGCCACGTAGTTGGGTTTGGTTTTGGCAAATGCCGGTATGCCGGGCGAGCCAGTAAATCCGCCATTGAGATTGATTAGTGAGCCTGAAATATTGCACAGGCCCTTAGCGCTGACGCCGATAATGCCGCCTGCGGCCAAGTTACATGCACCCAATGCAGTAACTGATGCTATACCACCAGCTGACGCAGTAAATGCTCCGCCTGCTCCAATGCTGACTGCAGCAGCACTGGTTATTTTGATGCCTTGATCACCATTTATCTCCACCACTGGCGCATTCATTAATATGCCTACGTCGCTGTGTAAATTCATTGGACCTTCACTACGAACATTGAACCCGGCGAACCCATACATGTTGATAGATCCGTCGGCGCTAAATTCTAACCATTGTCGTCCACTGTCGCTAGAAATGTACAAAATATGCTCGGTGTCGTTCATGAGAATCTGATGCCCACCACCGGTGCGTAATCGTATCAATTGGTCAGTGCCTGCAGGGGTAACACTGTCACCGTTGGCACCATCGTCCATGACAAAACTGTGTCCACCAGTTCTAAAAACCACTCCCTCACTGTCGCCGGACACTTGATCCGAGCTGGTGGCTTTACGTCCCGGTGTGCTTATGCCGTACACATTGCTAGGTGCTTCACGCATGCTGCTGGAACTGATGGCGCCGCGAATGGGGTCACGATCTAGTCCTTGAGCTGCTAGCACCATGGTTTGATACTCGTGTGGATAACGTTGTACTGACACCAATCCAGTGGAACCCCATAGTGCGGGGTCAGCTAGATCCGCTTCTACCACGGGCAACACCGAGTTACTGCCTATATAACTTGAGATTTGATCGCCAGGTGCGCCTACACCGTTGGCACCGCCCACGTGTCGTCCTATTCCTGGTACCATGTGATGGTTGGGGTTGTTGTAGGCGCAAGCAAACCAATAACATTTGCCAATGTCGCCTCCGGCAAAAATCACCAACACTGTGGTGCCAATGTCGGGTGGCACAAACCAAAATCCATAACTTTGACCAGCCGACACCGGAGTGTTGGGATTGAGGCCAGTGGTAGAACCATACGTAGTGCCAAAGAAGGGGCTGGCATAACTGGCCACTATTTGATCTGATTTTATTCCTTGGTCAGTGTTGGGAATCGGTGCACTAAAGTCCGGTATAGTGACTATCAATTGGCCCAGTCTACTGGATTGCACATATCCTTGCACAATCGCCTCGTATGGACCAGGTTCAATAGTGAACCCAGAATTTTTACCATCAGCTTTGCCAATTGGATTGGCTCCACTGGTTCTAATAGATTCTGAATTTTTTGCCATGTGTTATTACCTTGCGTTTGTTTGATTGTTTTGTAGTGTTGTTGTAGTAGTGCCCGGAGACGATACTGTGGAATTTGAAGGGATTGGTGCAGGATTTGTAGCCACTTGTGGGTTAGGCGATCGTGTGTCAGCGTTTGTGGACAATAGTGCAGCTATCTCTTGATTTTGAATTCGATTCAAGGCCAATGACTGCTCGAACACGCCCTTTTTAAATTCACTCTTGATTTCAATAATAGAATACTGCCCGCTGAATAAACTTTGTGCTCCGCTCTTGACCGGCGGATAGTACAAGCCTTGATTGGTCAAATCAAGATCAAGATCATCAGGACTGTTAATGGTCAACGACACTATAAGATCTCCAGTGTCCATCCGTGCATGGCCATATTTTTTTATATAGTCGGCATTGCTGAGACTGGTGAAATTTGTGTAGTCGTTGCTCTTGGTGGGATCCATGTTGTATAACCAATCATCCTGCTTCAACAATGTGGGATCTCCCACAATGGTCAAGTCCACAACAAGAAAATCTGAACTGCTGGTGTACAAATTGTCCAAGGCCTGTGCTGCATTTACTGCATCGGGATTGTCTTTCTGTCCCAGGCCGCTGATGACCGGAACGTCTTGTGCAATGTATCTATATCTAATGGGTGTTACTAGTATGCCTTTACCCACTGCCGACACAGCCTTGCCAATTGAGGCCTGCCCAATAACAGTATTGGTTACCGATTGCGACAACAGATTGACTCCAATGTTACGTGTGGGCACCGCAGTAGCAGGTGCACTGGGGTAAGCAGGCAGATTCTGTATTGACGACATATCAAAATTAATTTTCAATTTCAATATGTCAATATTTTGGCCAGTATAGATATAATTGTATTCTTTAATGGTGTAATTGGTGGTGTCTACAGCATTGGGCACGTTTGGTCCCACTGTGTTTAGGGCCACTGCTTGTCCTATGTACACCACGTAATTTTTACTGTTTGTGTTTCTTATATTGTCAAACGCACCCACCATGGTGGTCACGGTGACTCTGAAAGTGTTCAAGGGTGTTTGTTGTCCAGCAGCACCACCTGTAGCCGCACCAGTGGTTTGTTGAATCATGTATTGACTCTGCGACATTATTTTTTGCACAATGTCTAAAGTGTTACTTTCTTTGGGAATATTGAAAGTTTTTTTACTGGGATCGTATTCAACAGAATTGGGATCGGTGTTTACAAAAGATAAATTGGCCGGTGCCGAAATTTGCGAACGTCCAATCGCAGGATCAATTATGAATTGTATAGTGTCAGGTACTGCCACACGATTTGGGCCCAGGTTGGCCCACCAGCCGTTGAGCTTGCTGGCCAATCCGCTAGCGCCGTTAAAAAACTCTTCTACTGTGGCAGCTGTGATTTGTGCATTTTGATGTATAGTTTTGGGGTCGCCCATGTGTGCCTCATGACCCCAGGCACTGAACGATATTTTGTAAGTGGTGCCTTTTTCACTGATGTCTATTCCCATGTTGAGTAATTTTATCGGGAATCGTTTACGATAGAATGATGAAGTCTGTATTGACGGAATAGGTTTTCCAGCATCATCGTATCCAACAAAATTCAGCTCCAGCATGTAGGGCTGATCTAGATAGTTGTATTGTATGTCTTGATGCAACTGTCTACTGTTTATCACCAACACATCAAGCAAGGTACATCCGATTGGTTCCACAATGGTCATTTCGCCGGCAATTAGGTTGCTGTGTTTGATTTCACGACTGGGAATAATCTGTGTAATCATGTTTACTTCGTCAATGTTGTAGTTGTAGGGCACATTGGGAAAGCGCAATTGAGGATACAGGCCAGCATCTTCAGCAACTACAAAACTGGCACCATATGTGGGTTTCCAAGCCAGTGCACTGGCCACATCGGGTTGTGACATCAAGGCGTTGAGATCTTCCTCGTTCAAATACCACAAGGTCCAGGTATAAGTCCAAGATGCAAATTGATGCAGTGGGTTCTGCACTGGATTTGCATTTGCCGCGGGTATTTTAACTCCAATAGTCATTTGTTATAGCCCCAAACTTTGTTTAAGGGTTTGAACAGTAGGCACATATATTATCACTCCAGCTTGAAAATCCATCAAGGGATCTAGTAGAACATCGGGGTTACGCACTGCAAATACCCACCACAAGTTGCTGTCTTTGTACATGTCGTACGCCAACAGATCTGGGCGTAGGTTATAGGGAGCGTCAATTTGATATATAGCATCAGTGACATTGGCGTCAATTGTTTTTCCGGGCCACACATCTAAAAAATTACCCCAAGACTGTGTGCCATAATAGGGACTGGTTGTTGTGTATACTGCGTTGGCCATTATAAGAATCCGCCGTTTAGGCCCAGTTTGCTGTTGGTTGCCTTGGCTTGTGCTCCAAATGCAGTTGCAGGATTTCCAGGATTGAGTGTGTTCAACATTGCACCTTTGGCAAAGTCAGTCAAACTAAATCCTTGGCTTTGTGCAAGTCTACTGTACACAGGTTGTAGTGTGACCGATATAGTGCTGGTAGTGGGCAATCTGGTGGAAACTGTGGGATACGAAACATTCTTTGGATTAAATCTCAGTGCAGGATCCGCAATGTCCATGTAGTCAACATCGGATGGCAAAGTCTGTTGGAAATTGGTAATCACGCAAGGAACATTGGGCAGAATATATTGTCCAAATCCGTTTAGGTACACCATTGGTGGTGGATTTCCCGCCAGCTGATCTGTTCCAAAAAACATTTTGGTACAGGCTCTAAAGAAATAGGTTGTGGCCAACAAGTATCTACCTTCGGCTAAATTTTGCACTGTAAAGTCGCCACTGATAGTAATTGGCTCTACCCCAGAATTTTCATAGTAGTATTGCGAATAGTTGTTGTGTGTGAGTTTTTGTTCTTGGTACGTGGCACGGTGTACTATCTGTATCTGTGGCGTGTACGGAAACACCACGCCCACTCGTCCACTGTTTGCGCTTTTGGATATTGTAGAGAAAGTTTTAGTACCACCCACTTCGGTTATCAAGGGTTGCAACAACGCATTGGTGGGATCAAAATAAAACAATCCGGCATTTTGTGCACCTGGTGCCAGGCTGATTTTTACTCGCCAGTCGTCGGCATCGGGCAAGGTCGAGCCAGTGGTGAATTGAATACCGCCATTGGTACTGGTACTGTATTGAAACATGGCGGCAGGTGTTTGCCTTCCCTGAGACCCGGGCAAGTAAAAGTTTTCATTTGGGTTTGACAGTATACCCATGTGTTTTTTCCTATTATATCTTATTTATTGACATCAAAATATGCTAAGTTAATTAAAAGGTTGACACAGGTTTGATAAATATGTTAGTATACGCTAACTTTAAAGGAATAGAGGGTGCGACACAATTACCTAAACAACAAAGACATACTAAAAGAGATTCACAAAAGCAAAACATCGTATTGCTATTTTGACAATCCCGCAGACGCTGATTATGACATGATCTTGGAAAGCGTCACAAAAATAAACAAAAAGAACATCAAAGAAGCACGTCAAAATCGTGCCGAACGCTTGGCCAAGTTGGCGCACGAGGCAGCAACTGCTGATGGTTCCAAGCGCAAATTGGACGAGTTTGAGGTCAAACTCAAGGATGTTGCCGACACAGATGTGGTGTTTCGTGTCATGACCTGGGATCATATTCCGGTGGACGATGCCAAAACCAAAAAAGCACGTATGGCAGCACTAGAAATTGACGACGACGAAGATCCCTTGTTAACCGACTACGATGAAGATGATTTGACGCATACCAAATATGTCAAAGTCAATTTCCCGCCCTTTGTACACTACAAAGTGGATGCTGACGGCAATCCCATATTGGTAGGTAAGAGTCACTGGCGGGGCGGGCTCAATCCTGGAGAGTATAGCCCCACACACGGTAGAATGACCAACAAATTGGCTCATATGTTTATGAAATTGTGTGAGCGTTATGCCACTCGCAGCAACTGGCGTGGGTATACTTACAATGATGAAATGCGTAGTCAAGCACTGCTACAGTTGAGTTATATTGGGTTAAAGTTTGACGAAAGCAAAAGTCAAAATCCTTTTGCTTACTATACTGCCGCAGTCACCAACAGCTTTACTCGAATTCTAAATGTGGAAAAGCGCAATCAAAACATACGTGATGACATTTTGGAGATGTCGGGTCTTAATCCCTCTTACACTCGTCAGGGCATGAGTGGTGGATATAGTGGTGGAGGGGGGCACGAATCAGACGAATAGTATAAATATAAGTGTAGT
>Ga0214166_1000123_pt1 | contig 40612 bp, 68 predicted proteins | sample TroBogepilimnion_27_FD_153005 | JGI IMG/M metagenome (GOLD analysis project Ga0214166, IMG submission 153005) | Freshwater microbial communities from Trout Bog Lake, WI - Practice 18AUG2009 epilimnion v3 | ecosystem: Environmental > Aquatic > Freshwater > Lake > Epilimnion/Euphotic zone ...
CATATGGAAACCACCTCAAGAAATTTATTCGAAATTATTTGGGAGTTAAAAAAATGAAAGGATTGCTATTCGTTGCTTGTTTATTGCTATGTAGTTGTGGCTCAAAGACCTATAACACCGATGATGTTATAGGAGAAATCATAATTAACGATAGTTCACAAAAGGGCTGTCTTAACTATGAGGCTTGTGAAAATTAAAAATAACATAAGGAGATAATAGTAGATAATGTTTAAACGTGTAAAAAGTGGATTATTAATAACTGGGATGTTATTAGGAGGGATTCAAGCCGCTCATGCGGGAATGGTTGCGCCAACTGCTCATAGTAGAGCTAATTGTGCGGGATTCAACGAATCGGTTACTTGGCATTTTGGGCACTCATATTATTGGAGAGTTGAAAGTCATCATATGATTGATGCTAACCACCCAAAGCCGGTACATATTTTAAATACTGGAACCAATTTAACTTGGAGAGCTGCAGCGTATCATGCTACTGAAGCATATAGCTCAAGAGGCGATAAATGGACGGTTACAGGATATCATTTTTACCACCCGCATGGTTTGCCTAATGAACGGGAAGCTTTAGACGTTATCACATTTGCTGTTGATTGTGATATTTACGACGGTTGGTGGGATCATTAATAAGGAAAAAATAAAATGAAAAAAAAACTGATAGCTGCTTTTATTGCTGGTGCTGCTGTTAATGTCATTGCCGCAGAAATTCCAGAAGCTAATTTACAATGGGCGCGTGAACATTTTGAAAAACAAGGTGTTCCAATTCCTGATGGTGGTATAACTGTTCGTCCTTTATCGACCATGAAAGGTTACGCAGAAGGACAAGACGAAAGAAACAAAATAAAAAAACAAGTAGCTAAACTTGGTTATGCTGAGCAATACAACGAACGTGCTGAGTTTTTGCAAAACATAGATAACATAACTAAAGAAGCTTATAAAAATCAGACTGTAAGTTTTAACGCTGAATCAGACGATTTAAAGCACTCTATAGACGAAATAAAAATGGCCTATACTTTTGTTCCGGTTTCTCAATCAGACACAGAAAAAGTATATGGATTCGCCCCCTATCTTACTTATATCAAGGGTCAAGGTTGGGTTGGTGTTATGGAATACTTTAAGAGCAAGTTTGCAAACTGTGCTTACAGCGAAAACAATGTAAAACTTAGTCATGGTGCTATTGTTATTGCGGAAGAAGACGCAAAAAATTTAGTTAATGGCAAAGTAACTATAGTTGAAGCTGTAGGAAATGAACAGTCAGGATTTGTTTATAACGTTGAATGGTTCGATCAGACTTTCTTTAGAAAGTTAGAATGCGCAAGTAAAACTTTTGACAAAGACGGATTAAACAAAACAATAGAGCTAGCAAAGTCTATTGATAAACTATAGTGATATTTATACAGTCGACACGTTATTTTGACGTGTCGATTTTTAATGGGAAATTAAACATGTTTGATATATGGTCAATGCTGGTTTTGAATTTATCTGTATTTATCGGCGGTGGTTTCTTTGGTTATGGCGTTCGATGTTATGTCGAAAACAAAAACAGAAATAAAATTAGGTAATCATAATTGAATAACAATGTTGCAATAATTTGTATTACTGTGATTGCAGTAGCTTGGATTGTGGTTATGGGAGTGTGTGCATATCATGCTTAGTGCTTTTTATCATTGGCTAGATGAATCTATACAAGACAGCAAAAAACGATTAGTTAAACTGTCACAAAAAGATCATGATACAACATATCCAACCATGTACACCGAGGGATATATTAAAGCATTGCAAGACGTAAGAAAATTTTTTGAACCGGAGATTGATGACTATGAGCAATTTTAAAATCGGTGATAATATTTTTACGATTAGTATTTGTGAATACGGTTTTATATTTCCAGAAGATATTTATATTCGTACAAAAACCATAGTTAGTGATTCTGAAATTTCACGCTTTGAAGGACACGGCGTATATTCTACTCGTAGACAAGCATTGGAAGCTTTGTCACAGAGACTTAAACAGTTAATTGATGAAGATGAAAGCTGATAGATATTTAATTAAAACACCAAGAGTAAAAGAAAGTTTTTTAACAAAATATGTATTTGAACCAGAAGATAACATATTAGATTACACTCCCTATAACTTAACTTACGTCCCTTATTGCGGTGGAACAGCACCACAAAAAAAAGCAATCGAAACAATCGCCCGATATTTTCAGCGTGAGTTTAAATATGATTTTGTTCAATATACTAGACTTACCGAAAAGTTTAATGAAGACGCAATAACAAAGCCTTTTTTGTTCACAAAACCCGATTATGATAATTATATGATTTGTACCGGCGCATGTGTTTTTAGATACCGAACTCACTTTATTGACTTGCCGCCACATTGGGCTTTACAGTGGATCTGGCTTCATCCTTACGAAAGAAACAAAGGCATTTTAACTAGTGTTTGGGAATATTTCGAAAAAACGTTTGGTGAATTTATTGTAGAAACTCCTATAAGTAAAGCAATGCAATCATTTTTAGAAACCTATGATCCGAATAAAAGACATTCGTATCAAGTGCATCTACTACCAGAAGAAGACAAACAGCCTATAATTATTTTGGATAAATCAAATGAAAGAATATGAAGTTTATTATAATCAAAAACCACAACTGTATACTTTGACAGATGCTATTAATTCGATGATTGCGATTGAAAAAATGATGCAATCTTTGTGCCAAGACATTAAAGAAATAAAAGAAAATTTGGTACCCTCACAAATAAAGGAACCAAAATGACTAAAAAGATATTAACTCCAGAAGAACAATTGATGTATAGAAAAAACTTTATTGGCAATGACGGAAAACTTTATTTGGTTTATTGCTTTCAATGTGACTCTGAAAACTACGCTAGCTCTGTTGCTTCTGGTGTTTGTGTCTGGTGTGGATGGGGAGAAAAAAAGGATGCCAAAGAACAAGTTCAAGATAGGGGATAAACTAAGTTACGTGCATTTAAACGGCGATACTTCACCATGTGAAGTTATAGCAACAGATGGAAAAGGGTACATTTGGGTTAAATGGGAAAAAGACGGATTTATTAACTGGTGGCCCGATGAAAAAAGATTTTTTAAAAAAGCGAAAAATAAGCCCCAGTCTGATGAAACGGGGGCTTAACGTTATAAGGAGATAACGTAATGCGAGTGTAAAATTATATTACATTACTTGCAAGATTCCTTTGTACGAAAGCATTTATCAAAAGTTGTTAAAGTAAAATCGTTGTTTTTTCTAAGCTTGATAAATTTATTTCCCATCCAATTATAATCAGGCTCAACAACACGCCATTTTTCAGGTTTTTTCTTGTACATTATCCAAACTTCTTGGCCTACACTAAGCATTTAACACCTTTCTATTGTTCCCATTCTGGTAAAAAATCACATTTAGTACAAAATTTTAGTAAACATGAATCTTGATCAAACGCATGATCGCATGAGTTTTTAGGATCTAAATTATAAATATCATTAAAAATATTTTGCGTAATTAATTCTATAGCTGATGACTCCAAATTATAACTAACAAGATTACTTTTAATAACTGATTTTATTTTAGTATTCAGTTCATCCCGTGTCATTTTTTATTATCTCCCTGTTTGTTATTTAATTATTATATGCAAAACTGTTTACAGAGTAAAGATGTTTGCATATAATATGATTGAGTAAAACAAAGGAGATTACACAATGACACAGTTTTTAAATGGGGTACATGCTATCAGTAGCGAAGCTTATCATGCTAGTGATGCTATATCGCGCAGTAACTTAATGGATTTTAGGAGAACACCATATCATTATTGGTACAATAAGTTAAGCGGATTAGCAGAAACAAAAGAACCTACACCAGCAATGATTTTAGGTGAATTGGTTCATACCGCAATATTAGAACCACAAGAACTATCAAACAGATTTTGGATTTATCCCGAACTTGATAAATTGCCAGAAGTTGGATTATTAAAAGATTTGGGGCGAGCGGAATATGATAGACAAAAAGCAGAGCGCGAAAAACAATCTTACATAAATAAAGAAGCTCTTGCGGCATTCGAACGCAATTCAGCAGGTAAAACTATCATTAAAAGTGAAGATTTAAAAATCGCTAGTCTTATGGCTGAATCAGTTAGCAATCATGAAATAGCACAATCTATTTTGAAAGATTCTAAAATAGAACAATCTATTTTTTTTACTCATGAACAAACAGGTATTCAATGTAAAGCACGACCAGACATTTGGAAAGGTCATATAGTTGGCGATTTAAAAACAACCGATGACGCAAGTTATAGAGGTTTTCAACGTTCAGCAATTGATTACGGCTATTTTATTCAAGCTGGCATGATGGATTGTGCTTTAAAATCTTTAGGTTTAGAAATGAATGCTTTTGTGATAATTGCTGTTGAAAAAAAACGGCCTAACATGGTTGCAATATACACGTTAGATATACAAGCCATAGATTACGGAATTATGCTTTTTAATAAATTAATGTGGGGTGTTGCTGAATGTATGGAAAAAAACGAATGGCCAGGATATGAAACAAAGTTTTTAAATGTACCGGCGTGGGCTTTGAACGATCAACAGGAGATATAAAAAATGTCAAACGAATTAACAACAAATGTTAATCAACAAAACTTAGTTAAAGTAACCGATGACAACAGCTTGTTTTCATCTAAAAACTTTAAACATTATCACGAAATGGCCCAGCATTTAGCAAAATCCACCATGATACCTAAAGGTTATAGTGGTAAACCAATGGATATACTTATAGCCATGGAGATGGGGGCGCAATTAGGCATACCAACAATTCAAGCTATTCAAGATATAGCAGTTATTAACGGTAAACCTTGCATGTATGGTGATGGTCTTTTGGCTGTTGTTCAGGGACACCCACATTATGAATATATAACCGAAACACCAATATTAGAAAGTAATAAAATCATAGGGTATCAATGCGTAGTTAAACGAAAAGGACATCCCGAGCATATTAGTGTATTTACCGCAGAACAAGCCAAAAAAGCCGGTTTATGGGGCAAACAAGGGCCTTGGTCTCAATATCCCGAAAGAATGCTACAAATGCGTGCTAGAGGTTATGCGTTGCGTGATACTTTTGCCGATGCTTTGCGAGGCATTAAACCAGCAGAAGAAGCTAGGGATTATATTGACGTTACGCCAGCAGCCAAAAAACCAGCTAAAGATTTTATTAATGACTTAGTTAAAAAGCCTATTAACGAACCAGTAAAAGTAATTGCCGACGTTGCGGAAATTGCGGATGTAGAACAGCCAAGAAACAGACTTGATTTGATGGCTTATGTTGAAGAATTATTAATCTCTGTTGAATTTCCTCAAGAAAGATTAGTAAAAGCTCTAAAGCATTATAATGTTTCTGATTTAGAAAATCTTACAAAAGACCAGTTGTTCGATTTTTCCTTAATACTTCAACGTGAATTATTAAAAAAATCTGAAGAGTTTTCAGCTCAAGAAATAGATCCAGAAACCGGGGAGGTTATCCAATGATAACCAATCAAAATCAAGTGCTATTTACAAATGATTCGATTAATCAAAGCAGTTAAATTTTTTATCTTAAATAACAAAATAGGAGTACCAGAAGTGAGTTTAATTGATGATGCTAAGGAATTGGTAGAGTTTGATAGACGCGCAGATTATGGCGATGTTAACGAATCATTTACCCGTATAGCTGGAATGTGGGCAGCTTATCTTGGAATAGATATCAAACCACTTGATGTTGCACAAATGATGATTTTATTAAAAGTCTCAAGGTCAAAAACATCCCCTTTTAAGATTGATAATCTACAGGATATTGTGGGTTATACATTATGTTATGAACAACTAATGGGAAAAGTTCCAGAAACTGAAAAATAATGATTAAGTTCCCCCGCTAAAAACGAGCGAAAGCGGGGGTTCTATGGAGATTTACTATTTGATTGTAGTTTATCTTTTGTAGTTATACCAACGAGATTTAAACAAATGGATATAGATATTAAAGATGGGTCACAAGATGAATTGGCAGCATTTCTAATTTTAATTAAGAACACATTAACATTTAAAATTTTTGAAATGTCACAAGAAAGCCAAAGAGGTTTAATTGATGTTGCATTAGACATGCTTGTAACAATGAATTTAAACGTGTTGCATGACATTATTGAAGCTATAAAAGCCGCTAAAAATGATACAAATTCTAATGCTTTAAGGGCTTACGATGACGCAATTAAATCAATGTTTCATAATTTATCTGGTGACTTACCAAGAAGTATATTTGCAGAGAAACACTAAATGGATAGATTAGAACGAAGATTAATCAAAAAATATCATGAAAAAGGTTTTGTTGCTATTGTTGAAAAAACTCAAAACCAAAAAAGAAGAAAAGTTAAGCTTATACCAAAGGACAAAAAATAATGAAAAAATCAGGAGCAATTTTATTATCATTAATTTTGATTGGTTGTGATTCTTCTCCCCCTCCCCCGCCACAACAAAATAATGAACAATCACAAACATTGCCATTACCACCGCAACAATCAGGAGGGGAGGGCCATAATTTTGTAGATACTATGGCTAATTCTGCTATTGCTGGAGCTTCTGCCGGTGCTGCTGGAGCTATCGCTCATAACATGGTTAATAGGGCTTTTGAAAGAAGAGCCGAAAGAAAAGAATCATTGCATGTTTACCATCCGCCAACCTATAGACCAGCTCCAAGACCTGTATATCGTCCTAGATATACTTTTAGGGGTAGAAGATGAGTTATCCAAAATAAAAAATAACAATTATGTGAGGTTTAAATGATTATTAGCGAAAAACAAATAATGCAACTGATTAAAATAGCGTATGACCATTTGAGTATTATAAGTTTAGATATTGAAGACGATGACAATGCTCGTTCTTGTTACTCGTCGTTATCATCTTTTTTAATGGAAATTTCATCCCAACAATCTCAAGAATTAAAGGAAATAAAGAAAGATGAATGATTTCACGAAAGAAGAATTAAACGACATTTTTTTAATGGCGTGTTTTTTTGCCGGATTTCCAGAAAATCAAACAGAAAAACAATCCAAAATAATGCTTAAAATCCAATCCATGATTGAAAACTATCCACTACAAGATAGTTCTAAATTTAACCATAAAACACCAATAGGTGCGGTTATACCCTTCCCTTATGAATCATTGTCAGAAGCAATGAAATTACCTTATTTATTTCCAGATGGAAGGGCGATATCTCGATCGAAATATACCGAATTGTTTGATGTTTTAGGTACTATTTATGGTGAAGGAGATAGAAAAACTACTTTTAATATACCAAATTTTCCAGGATATATTATTAAAGCATTACCTACTGAGGATTAAATGATGAATGACTTCACGAAAGAAGAGCTAATTTGTATTAGAGATTACCTAGTTGTTCCTGAATCCGATGAAAAAAAAAGAATTATCTATAGCGCATACCATAAATTAAATCCATGATTGATAACTATTGCGAGCATGATTTAGCTATAGATTGCGAATCAAATAATTGTGAATGTATAGCTGTTGAATGCTTCAATTGCGATAAAAAATTTAAACGGTGGTCTTAATGGATATTTTTACAAAAGAAGAGTTACAGCATATTTTAAAAATTATGGATAATTGTTATTTGGATTTATGCGGTCAAAAGCTTGGCAGAAAAATTCAATCTATAATTGATAATTATGATAACCATAACGAGAATAACCTCGAATTCGTGTGCTAAATGCGGCGTATTATTTAATAAAGATGCACATTTAAGCTAACAAAAAGGAGCTGTTATAAATGGTAATGAGTACGACAATTGATCAATTAGTTACATTGAGCGTCGAAGTTGAAGAGATTCTTTGTCAAATTTCAGGGATTTTTAAAATAAGTGAAAACAACAATCAACTTAAATTATTTTCTGAATTTATGCTAAAAGAACTTGGCAATGTTAGTGATCAATTAAACTGGATTACTCACGAATTAAAATCCCAATCAACAAGTAATTTTACTCACAATAAGCCGATATGTTGACATTAATTTTTTGTAACACATTGATTATTTAAAACATAAGGCGGAGAATGTACGACGGGCCACAGTCTCAAGCTATGGCCGGTCGCTGCCCGTCGGGCATTGAAATTTCAACCTAGTAACGATAGGTCAAAACATGACGATATTTTACCCACCAAATAAAACATACGCAAGGACTTTTGATATATGCTTTTAACTAAGTAGGTTTTTTATCGCCTAAATTTTGACGGATTTATATTTTATAAGGATTTTTACATGACAAAATGCAACGCCACAGCTACATTTAATCGCGATTTTATCTATTCAATTCCCTCAAAAATACTTTTCAATTATGACTTAACTTTTTTAGAAATCAAAGTTTATATGATTATTCGTTCGTTTATGGATACGACCGGAGATTGTTATCCTAGCAATAATTGGATAGCTGAAATATGCAAAGTTGAAAAGAGATCGATCATTCGGGCCATTAATTCACTTGTGGATAAGTCGTTAATAGAGCGAATAACTATAAAAAATCAACGCTATTTGGTCATAAAAAGAACCCCTTTACCCGATGAAGGGGTGACATTTCCGTCACCCCCCAGTGACACTGGTGTCACCCCCCCCCGTGACACGGATGTCACCCAATTAGATCAAAATAATATTAATACAAATATATTAACTGCTAGTAACAGCAACATAGATTTTTCTGATTGCAAAAAAACAGAATTAGAGGTTTTACAAAATACCTCTGAGAAATTGGAATTTGAGAAGAAACAAAAAGAATTTAAAAAGATTTGCCTTGAAAACTATCAGTGCCAAGAAATATACAAAGCGCGGTTTTCTGAGTTTGATATAAGCTTAGAGCAACTCTATCAAGATTGTTGTGATTACTGGAGTCAAAAAAATCAGTTAGTATTTGTTCAGAGATTTTTAGCTCATTTGAGAAAAGCTCCGCTTAACAGTTACCAAAAGAAAAACACGCCATTAGCGCAAAAAACATCAATTACCCCCGACGAAGACAGGTTGATTCAAGAATATTGTTCATTAAAAAGGGCGAAAAGAAAACCATCGGAAGAATTGAACAATAAAATTATAAATTTGGTTTTGAGATTGAAAGCATGTCATTTACCCAAGGCAAAAGAGGCATTAGCGGCTATAGATAAAGCGAACGAGATATTTGATAGCCGTATCTACACGTCATTGATTAGCGAGGCTAAAAACAGGGTTAAATCGGCTCAGGCAGATAATTGTTTAAAAGCCATGAAGGACGCTCTTAAATGAAAAATATAAATCGTTACAAAGCTTTTTTGATTAAGAAATTGCAAACTAATACTGAGTCGGAGTTAAGCGTTATTTTAAAAGGCGTTAATGAATTTTTATTAACCGACGAGGGGAAGAAAGGTTTTTTGTTTTGGGAAATAAAACAACTTAGAACAAAAAGACGTGATCCAATTAGGCGACTAGGTATGGAATTATGGGATGTTGTAGACAAAACAAACCCTATTGCAAGCCAAGATATCAATTTTTAATTCCTGTGAATTCGAGGTAATAAGAATTTATTGTTTTTTATTCGTGATTCTAAAATATGGAATGATACAATGTAATTGACTGGCCGTTCGATTCGGTCTCGCTTGCCGAGAATCTGGTGACGTGAAATAGGGTTCGATTCCCTCGTTGTGAAGTTGGTAGCTTCGTTAGGCACGTTTGGCCTTCGTAAAAGGCTAGCCGTATGTTGTCCCGTCAAAAACATTCGAGGGGGTTTATCATGCGTAGATTTTTTGGTACTTCTGATTTGCATAGACAAATACAAAGAGTGAATGGTTTTGCGGAAGTTGCGGGGGTTGTTGTCCCTGGTTCCGATTTACCTGTTCGTGTGGCGCAAACTCTTAGCTCTGCTACAGTATTTTTTAAACCGCGAGCTAAGCCATTTGAAAAATTTGTCAACGGTATACAGGCCGTTATATCGTTGGTTGGAATAGGTATACAGGTTGGGATTATGTTTAACCATAATCATGTTTTAGAAACGTCATTAAAAGCCCTAGATTTGATTTATCAGGGTACTTTGTTGGGTGTGTGGGGGCACAGTGAGTTTTTAAGAGAAAAAAGCTCTCCAAGGCCCTAGTTAAGTTTTATATGTATGCTATGATTATTTTGCTAATGATGACATTCGCCCCCAAGCCTCTGGCTCATCCAACCAAGCTTAAATCGGGGGCAATCAATCTACTGAGGTTTTTATGCTAGGTTCTGTAAAATGGTTTAATGATGCAAAAGGTTATGGGTTCATAATTGCAGGTGTTGAAAGTTATTTTGTGCATTTTAAAGAAATTTTAGGCGAGCCAGGATTTAAGACATTAAAACCAGGGGACGAAGTAGAATTCACCCCCTCTAAATCCGAAAAAGGATTAGTTGCTAAAAACGTTCGATTAGTGAACCATATAAGCGATGAACAAGATTGATACTGTAAAGCCGATAAATAGAATCATATTTCTTCGATGTTAGACAGTTTTGATTCTATTTTTTCGCATGAGTCACGTACAATTTTGTTTAATTGTTTTCCAAAAAAATCATCAATTGTGGTAACATATACGGCGGCTATCATTTGTTCGTCTTGCTTTCCCATATTTAATTTATCTCGAATTGTTTCTATATATTCTTTCATTCCGTCTAGCGCATTATTTGCCCATTCTTTAAATATTTCTTTTGAATCCATTAGCTAGCTCTCCTCAATTCTTCTTTTATTTTGTTATGAATTTCTTCTCGATGTATAATAACATCCTTGGGAGCATCAAGCCCAAGTCTGATTTGATTTCCTTTGACACCTAAAACTGTTAATATAATTTCACCATCATTTATTATTAGTCTTTCGCCAATACGTCTTGTTAAAATTAACATCGCTGTTATCTCCTTTTTGTTGTGTAAAATCTAGCTAATAACTTTAAAAATATGCCAAACATATATGCCATTTTGAATTGTTTTTAAGTAGGTTAAATTTAGTAGATCATCAATCTTCCATCCCGTACCAAAAATCTTTAAAAAAATACATTCGGTTGGCTGTTCATCATCAACTAACGCCCATAAGCAAGGTTTTTTTGATTGATAATCAATATGCAAAATTTGCGCATTTTTAGGCATTATTAATTTGTAATCACCGTCCGCGTTTTCAAGTAATTCATATTTAAGAATTGTGTGCATTAAATAACCTTAAAAAAATGTAATGAGTAAAAAGTTACAACGTATATTGTGCCTATCCCTACCCAGCTATCTATAAATTGATTAAATTTGTCCATTATCCGCCCATCCTGTTATTGCTGTTTGGTAATTTATACGCAATTATTCCAAGTAAAATTATGATTATTCCCATTGCTGCCATTGGTTCGTTAAAATAATTGATGTAACAAGCAGTTTTAAAACCTGCTAAACCAAAAAATAATGCTGCTAGTATTTTTGAAAACATTTTAATCCTCTAAATTTAAAGCGTTTATTGCGCCTGCTATTTTTAAACAAGTTCTTTTTAGTGATTGCAAAGCCATTGGGTGCATATCAATAAGTTTTATTTCTTCTGTTTCATCGTCATTAATTAGGTTCAAGCTGTAAATGCTTCTTGGCTCTTTTAAAATGCCATACTGTTTTTTATGTTCATGACAGCTTGTTACGTCCCAATCTTGTCCGCCTAAATCGTACAAACTTATATCAGTTAAATAATTTTTATCGTCAGTCATAGTTTGTTTTGCCTCCTTAATTAATATAAAATCATTGTATAGTAATTGTGTTTGCATGTAAAGCTTTTTGCATGTGAATAAGTTAGCTTTACCTAAAAATATTTGGGCTATTTTTTTGCACCGACATTAGTCTAGGTTTTATATAGAGTTTACGATTTTGTTCACAAAGTTATTAACAGAAAATGTTAATAACAGGTGGGTTTTTTCGGGACATTTTGGACAATAATAACTTTTAACGTACTGGCCTTAGTGGTCATTTGGGCAATATGTGGTTGTTGATGATTTAAACACATGTTTTAATCTAAAAGAAATTAGAGAAAGGTTCGGCCTTAATCAAAAACAATTTGCAGACATTCTTTGTATTGAAACAAAAAGATACAAAAGATATGAAAGTGGAGAAACAGAAATACCCCGCGTTGTTTTTGAACTACTCAAATATAAGGTTTTCGAGCTACACTTCTGCTTAACTGAACTTCACTATAAAAAATATGCCGATTCCTTCAAGCCTTAACTTTGATTTTAAAAATCCTGATTATCACGCGGTTAATAAACATCGAATTTATACCTTGCAAAAAATAAGAGAAAACAAAGATTGCTTGCCTGCTCTTCGCGATTTTTATAGAAAGAATCCCGCGCAATTTATAATTGACTGGGGAGTAACCGCCGACCCTAGAAACGTTGAGCGAGGATTGCCCGCAGTAATACCGTTCTTATTATTTCCCAAACAGGAAGAGTGGGTCATATGGTTCATGGAGCGTTGGAAAAATAGAGATCCAGGAATCACCGAGAAATCACGAGACCTTGGCTTAAGCTGGCTTACTCTTGCGGTTGCTTGCACTGTTTGCCTTTTTAATGACGGTGTTGTTGTTGGCTTTGGTTCTCGTAAAGAGGAATACGTCGACAAACGAGGAGACCCAAAAAGCTTGTTATTTAAAGCTAGGCAATTTGTTAAATATCTTCCTGTGGAGTTTCGCGGAGAATGGAACGAAGATAAACACGCCCCCTATATGCGAATAGAATTTCCCATGACTCAGTCAGTAATAACAGGTGAGGCAGGAGACAATATAGGCCGAGGTGCACGTAGTTCAATTTACATTGTAGACGAGTCCGCATGGTTGCCACGACCTGAGCTTGTAGACGCTGCTTTGTCTCAAACAACAAATTGTCGTCAAGATATAAGCACGCCGCGAGGCATGAACAACCCATTTGCAAGAAAACGCTTTAGCGGGAAAATTCCCGTATTCACTTTTCATTGGCGAGATGACCCAAGAAAAGACGACGCTTGGTATTTAAAACAATTAAATGATATTGATGATCCCGTAATTATTGCGCAAGAAATAGACCTAGATTATAGCGCATCAATGGAAGGTATTTTAATTCCTGCCGTGTGGGTGCAAGCGTCTGTTGACGCTCATATCAAATTAAATATAACACCCAGTGGTATAAGAAAAATAGGTTTTGATATTGCAGACGAAGGCGCAGATAAAAACGCTGTCTGTATGCGTTATGGTATATCAATTGAATATCTTGAAGCATGGTCAGGTAAAGGTGCTGACATCTTTGAAAGCGTTGAAAAAGCAATTAGTTTAGCCGAACAATACGATTACGATTTAATTGATTATGACGCTGACGGTGTAGGGGCTGGCGCAAGAGGAGACGCTAAACGCATAAATGAAAAAAGAAAAATCGAAGGGTATCATGAAATAGAATTTTCTCCTTTTCGTGGTTCAGGCGAAGTTGTAGACCCAGAAGGAAACCCGTTTAAACTCACCAATGAATTAAATGAAAGAGGAAAAGGCAGAACAAACCAAGATTTTTTTTCAAACGCAAAAGCACAAGCGTGGTGGTCATTAAGAAAAAGATTCCAATTAACTTATCGCGCTGTTAACGGCCATAAAGATTATGCACCAGATGATTTGATAAGCATTCCAAGCACTTTAAATGATTACAAAAAGCTAATAATTGAATTAAGCCAACCAACATATAAAGAAAGCGAAAGTACTGGTAAAATGATTGTCAACAAGAAACCCGAGGGCGCACGTTCCCCGAATATGGCCGATGCTGTTATGATAGCCTTTGCACCACTTAAGCCTAAACGTAGGAGTATATGGGATGTTTGATAAACTAAAAGGATTGTTTAAGCCTAATGCTAAATTAAGCGAAGAGCCTAAAATAGAAAAGGCAGAACGCCCAAGGCAAGTATTTTTAACAGATGATTTGACCCAGCAAACCATTACTAATCAATTAGAATCTCGTTGGGAAAGCATATTTAAAAATTCTGTTCATCCCTCTATAGCTATGGATTCAGGAAAGCAAAAACCTACCTTTGCAATGGATAATCAGCTATCAACAAAACGAGCTTATTTCAATGAAGTTTTGCCAGAAGGTCAAATACTGTGGTACGCAAACCAATCTTTTATAGGGTATCAACTGTGTTCTTTGCTAGCTCAACAATGGTTGGTATCTAAGTGTTGTCTAATGCCCGCAAAAGATGCAACCCGTAATGGCTATGAAATAACGGTTAACTCTGGGTCTGATGAAGTACAACCCGAAGTATTAGATTACATTCGAAAAGCTGATGTGCGTTTTGCTTTAAACAAAAACCTAATTCAATTTGTTCAAATGGGTAGAGTGTTTGGAATCCGTCATGCAATGTTTATTGTAGAAAGCGACGACCCCGATTATTATTTAAAGCCTTTTAATCCTGATGGTGTCATGCCAGGAAGTTACAAAGGAATATCACAAATAGATCCTTATTGGATAACTCCACAATTAGATGCGGACGCAGCGGGAAACCCTGCCGCCATAGATTTTTACGAACCTACTTGGTGGGTAATAAATGGCAAGCCAGTACATAGAACACATTTAGTTATTTTTAGAACCGAAGAAGTCAGCGACATTTTAAAACCGTCTTATATTTTTGGGGGTGTACCAATCCCTCAAAAAATCGCAGAGCGAGTATATGCAGCGGAAAGAACGGCCAATGAGGCCCCAATGCTTGCTTTAACAAAACGCGCTGATGTAATGAAAATTGACTTAGCACAAGCCGCCGCCAATCCATCAAATGTTGCTCAAAGATTAAATGAATATGTTGCTAGACGAAATAACTACGGCGTTAAGCTTATTGGTCTGGAAGATGATTACCAACAGTTTGACACGTCATTAGCTGATTTAGACGCGGTAATTATGACGCAATATCAAATTGTCGCTGCTGCTGCTAACGTACCGGCTGTTAAACTTTTAGGAACATCACCTAAAGGATTCAATACAACTGGAGAGTTTGAAGAAGCAAACTATCATGAGGAGTTGGAAAGCATACAGAGACATGATTTAACCCCGTTAATTGAAAGGCATCATTTGTTATTGATTCGCTCAGAAGTCGCGCCCGAATTTAACATACAACCTTTTCATACAACCGTTACATGGAATCCATTAGATGCTATGACAGCTAAAGAGCTTGCAGAGCTTAACAAAATTAAAGCGGATACAGCGGCTGTACTAATGCAAGCAGGGGCAATTGATGGTCATGACGAAAGAGAGAGAATTGCGGCTGACCCAGATAGCGGATACAACGGATTGCTTGTTGATGAAGAGTTTACAGAATCTCACGGCAATGAAGTGGAAAGCGATTTAGGCGGTTCGGAGTTTGACTAATGCCTAAGAGTCCGCCTCTAACAAAGAAAAAACTAGCATGGGCAAGAAATAGAAACGTAAATTTACGTGGCACTAATCTAGCCCATAATGCCGCTCTTGAAGATAAGTATGCTAGAGAATTGCAAAAGTTAACGCGACAAATGACTAATGAAGTAAAAAAAGAAATTACAAAATTATTTAAAGACGAATCAGCAAAAGAATTTATTAAAAATCAAAAAAAAGTTGCTGCTGTTGATGCTAATGTAGGCTCTCAGGCAAGAATATTGCTTAATTATTTAACAGATAAATTTACTAAATTATTTTCAAGTAAAGCTAAAACAATATCTGAAAAAATGTTTGAAGGAATAGACAAAGTAAGCACCTCTAATTTGCATTCAAGTTTAAAGCAATTGAGCGGTGGACTATCTCTTAAAACAAGCATAGTTCCTAAAGGATTTGAAGATATAGCAAGTGCCACAATAGCTGAAAATGTTTCTTTAATTAAATCTATACCAGAAAAATATTTAAACGATGTTACTGGTTCTGTAATGCGCTCAATTACACAAGGCAAAGGATTGTCGGATTTAATCCCGCAAATACAAAAATATGATGGACAAAGTTACAGAAGAGCCAAGTTAATAGCTTTAGATCAAACGAGAAAAGCGTACAATACTATCAACAAGCAAAGATTGACTTCATTAGGAGTTAAAAAATTTGAATGGCTTCACACTGCCGGTTCTGCTTCTCCTCGTGAATCGCATCAAAAAATTGATGGCCATATTTTTACCTTTGAACATTTGGAAGCAGAGCAAGCCGCTTTAGGAGTTCCGATACAAGATAGGGGCTTACCCTCTATACCTCCTAATTGCAGATGTACTATACTACCTATAATTGATTTCGATGATGAATAGAAATAAAAAGGTATAACTTAAGTATAAAACATTTAAAGTTTATACCTATTCAATAAGAAGATAGCAACAAACAAACGGAGTTTGTAACTATGCCATTAATAAAAGGCAAGTCAGATAAAGCTAGGTCACAAAACATAGCAGAGCTTATAAACTCAGGTTACGATCCTAAACAAGCCGCAGCGATTGCTTATTCAACACAAAGAGAAGCAAAAGCAAATGATGCCGTAAGCTCGCGAGAATATGATGTTAACGGGTGGCCAGAAATAAAAGGGAATCCAATATCTAAAGTTGGTGTATTCCCTTATTCGGGGGCGCAAATAGGTAGCCCAGAACTCGAACCCGATAAAATCTATATGGTTTATCGTCCAGAAGCCGAACTGTCAGACCCTCAAACAATAGAATCTTTTAAATTATTACCCTTCACCGATGAACACGCCATGCTAGGTTCAACTGACGAGGGGCTTTTGCCAGCGGAAAGAAAAGGAATCCACGGAGTAGTGGGAGAAGATGTTTACTTTGATGATGGTTACTTAAAAGCAAACATAAAAGTATTTTCCGAAGAGCTAGCAAATTTAATGAACCAAGGTAAAAAAGAATTATCGATCGGTTATCGGTGCTTGTACGATATCACGCCAGGTGTATATAATGGTCAAAGATATGATGCCATTCAGCGAGAAATCAGAGGTAATCATCTAGCTTTGGTTGAAGAAGGCCGCTCGGGTCATGATGTAGCCGTACTCGATAACTTTAAATTCACAATGGACACCAGGGAGTTAATTATGCCGGATTATGAAAAACCCGACTCTATGCTCGAAGAAGAAATCAAAGCCGAAAAAGCAACAGAACGTTTTGAGGCCGATGACGAAATGAGCTTAGAAGAATGCGCGAAAATGATTAAAGAGCTACAAGCCAAAGTTTCTAAGATGATGGCTGCTGAAAAATCAGAAGCTGAAATCATGCAAGACGAAGAAAACGAAGGCATGAAAGAATTGTCTAAAAAAGCCGCAGAAGAAGGCGACGCAAAAGACATTATGCCCGATGAATTTGTCAACAAAGCTGAAGTGACCGATGATGACGAAGACCCATCGGAAATGGAAAGCGAACGAAAGGAAAGAGAACTAATGCGTGATGAAGAAATGTCAAAACGCGAAGGCGAATATTCAAAGCCTGGCGCAATGGATGCAAAACTAAAAGAACTTACACGCGAAGTAATGGATATGAAGAAAACTCGTACCAAAGCTTTGTTACGTGAAATTTCTCGCCGTGACGCATTGGCACAAAAATTATCACAGCATATTGGAACTTTTGACCATTCAGAAAAAACAATGGCGGAAGTAGCACAATACGGAATTAAAAAACTTGGTTTGCGTTGTAAGCCAGGACACGAAGAGTCTGTATTAGCTGGTTATTTGGCTGCTGCTAGAGCTAGTCGCGTAGCATTAGCGCAAGATTCAGCTTTTAAATCAAGCTCAATTGATGCGTACTTACAAGGAGTGAAATAATTATGGGCTTTCAAAATACAGTTTATATTGAGCTAGGCTCTGGTGTACCTGGTGAAATGTTTAACGATTCACCGTGGATTGTTGAAAGTTATACAATCAACAGTGCTTTAGCCTCTTACAACGTAATCGGTGCAACTGCTTGTACCGTTACTTCAGAAGGTTTTTGTCAAGCTGGTTCAGGTGGTACTTATGGTTTTGCTGGTATTCTAGTTGATCCAAAAGATATCGCTTTGTTTGGTGCTGGCGGTATTCCATTAGCTCCAACTTTGGTTGTTCCTAATTTCTCAATTGTTGAATGTGCGACAGCAGGTAAATTCTTTGTTACATTGCCAGGTGCTGCAAATATTGGCGATTATGTAATATATGACAACACGACCGGTGCATTATCAACAATTAGCCCAACAACTCCTTTACCAGTCGGTAAATCATTTGCTAATGCTGTTGTTGATTTTTACCAAGTTGGGGGCGCAGGTTTGGCAGTTATTAATATGTCTCAAACCTTTATTATTCCACAACCGGCCTAACTAATATAAGGACTTATGATCATGCACGTACAAAAAGAACGTTCCTATATCAGCGGACGAAAAATCACAGCGTTAGACAATTTTGACGTAACACAATATGAAGGGTTAAACAAAATTGGTATTAACCTTAATAGACATGCCGTTAAAATGATGATGGACGGAAGACAAGCTATTGACCGTATGTATGGTATGGATGCTTTGCAACCTACTGTAACAACCGGAAGCGTTGGCACACCTGTACAGTTCTTACAGGAATGGTTGCCAGGATTTGTTTTCGTTATCACTGCCGCTCGTAAAATCGATGAATTTATCGGTATTTTGAATACCGGTTCATGGGAAGACGAACAAGTCGTTCAAGGCATTTTAGAACGTACCGGTGTAACATTGCCTTACGGGGATTATACCAACGTTCCGCTTTCTTCTTGGAACACAAACTTTAACTACAGAACTGTAGTTCGGTTTGAGGAAGGAATGAAAGTAGGCGTGTTGGAATCTGCGCGAGCTGCAAGACTTCGCGTTGATGACCAAGGTATGAAACGAGAAGCTGCCGCTCTTGCTCTTGAAATTACACGTAACCTAGTAGGTTTCAATGGTTTCAATGCTGGCGATAACAACACTTACGGATTTTTGAACGATCCAGGTTTAGGTGCTTATGTTCAAGTATCAACCGGTGTTGGTGGTTATTTGTGGTCACAAAAGACTTTCTTAGAAATCTGCCGCGATATCCGCACCGCAATTGTTGCTCTTCGTACGCAATCACAAGATACGATTGATCCTGAAACAGTAGATTTGACTTTAGCAGTAGCAACAAACTCTGTTGACTGGCTATCTACAACTTCAGATTTTGGTATCTCTGTACGTGATTGGCTAAAACAAGCATATCCACGAATTCGCGTAGTAAGTGCTCCTCAGTTGAACGGAGCTTATTCTAGCGATAACGTATTTTATTTGTATGCTGATGTTATCCAAGATATGAGTACAGACGGTGGCCGAGTATGGATTCAACCAGTACCTACAAAGTTCCAAGTATTGGGCGTTCAGCAATTGGCAAAAGCTTATGAGGAAGATTACTCAAACGCTACCGCTGGGGCTATGTGTAAACGTCCTTATGCTGTAGTACGTTATTATCATATTTAACGTTTAAAGTTTCCTCGATTAATTAATGACGCTATACTGAATAAGTTAGCGTCATTTTTTTTTGGAGATTATTTGTTATGACTTATTATGTGTACAGTACTGCTACTTGCTCAGGGACTTATATTTGTTATGAAGACAACCCAAAAGCTGATATTGCAGTGCCTAAGAGATGGCCAAACGGCGAACCCATGAAAGTAACCATACAAGGTGGTCACGGTGTAGCCAATAAACATTTTGTTACGCCTAAAGGAGTTGTGACCGCAGTTACTGATCAAGAATTTGAAATGCTACAACAAAATCCAGATTTCAAAAGACATGTTGACGCTGGGTTTTTAAGCTATGATAAGAAGAAAGTTGATCCAGAAAAGAAGGCTGCAAACATGGCCCCTAAAGATGGATCGGCACCTTTAACACCTAAAGATTTTGAAGAAAGCGCAAATAGCTCTAGCGAAAACAAAATCTATAAGAAAAAGGCGTAAATTATGGCGAGTCCCGCAATTATTACCTTTGACTATGCTTCCTTTATTGCACAGATTCCGCAATATTCAGACCCAATTTTATACCCAGAAGCTGCCGTACAAGCTTATTGGAATACGGCTGTAAACTATGTATCTAATATTGGAAACTTTGGAGTTATACAAGGTAGTGCGAGACAATGCGCTTTAAACTGGATGACCGCCCACTTAATATTTATTTCAAATTTAGCTACTGCAAAACAAGTTCCCTCGTTAATGCAGAATGCTACAATTGCAAAAATAAGTATTGGTGTTACGCCCCCACCATTACCTAATCAATGGCAATGGTGGCTTGATTTATCACCATATGGGCAACAACTTCTTGCCCAATTGCAAAGTCAAACAGCAGGTGGTTTTTTTGTTGCTGGCCCATATCCTGGCATTCAAGGATTCGCGCCAACTTTTGGTTTTGGTGGTTATTAATGAGTACTAAACTAGAAATCAGCGCAGATGCTAAAAAAATACTAGAATCTATAAAAAAGGCTCATAGTAAAAGCGTCAAAGTTGGTTGGTTTGAAGGTTTAACTTATGATGACAAAGACAAAACTCCAGTCGCAGCAGTTGCGGCACAAAATGAATTCGGGAACCCGTCTAAAAACATCCCCGCCCGTCCTTTTTTAAGACCTACCATAATTCGAGAAGAAAATAACTGGATTAAAATAGCAGAAAAAGGCGCGGGTGAATTTTTGAAAGGAAAACAAACTATTGATGGCGTGCTTGAACTTTTAGGACGGAGAGCCGTTGGAGACGTGCAAAGGTCAATAAGACAAGTTTATAGCCCTGCACTTAAAGAACAAACAATATTGGCACGAATACAAAAAAGCAAAAGATTGTCAAAAATCACAGGCCAAATTGGTTATAAAGCATTAGGTAATATAACCAAGCCCTTAGTTGATACTGGGCATATGATAAGTACTGTTAGCTATGAATTGTCGGACGAATAAAAAATGAATCCAGGAATTCCAGGAAGTAACATTTTAAACATGGCGTTTAGGTTAATAAACCAAAACACCGTTACCTATTATCGGTATGTATCAAGAACACTAAATGCTATTGGCCAAGATGTAACAAGCTATGATTTAGGAACGCCAATAATGGGAAGTTTTCAGCCTGTAGAAAGAAGCATGTACGAAGCTTTAGGATTGGACTTTCAAAAAAGTTATTACTACTTTTATGTGTCAAGTGATTTTATTGACGTTGGACGAGATGTATCGGGCGATCAAATTGCATTTAATGGCAGACGTTTTCAATGCCAATCAAATGAAGAATGGTTCCAAATTGACGGATGGCAACAGGTGCTTTGCGTTGACATAGGGGCTAACTCATGAATGATAACGATATAATTCAAATATTTCTGCCCATAATAAATACCGCGTTAATTGCAGATGGTTTCACGGATGTTATTGTGAAACAAGCAAACCAACCGACACAACAGGGCGTTAACACAACTCCATCATTATATTTTTTTAAAGTAGGAAACAAACGATACGGATTCTTAGGACGCAATGACGTTTGGGATGCGATGAGTTCTCAAATGGTTCACAAAGAATCGCAGTACATAGAGTCTACTTGGCAGTTTCAGGCGTTGGTATTACAAAATCCATTAACACCGAATCAATATACAGCGTCTGATTTAGTAAACGAGGCGGCTAGTATTATGCAAAGCGATAACACGCGAGCTATACTAAACAACTCAGGCATTGGTATACTACGAATCAGTGATGTCACTAACCCTTATTTTGTAGATGATAGAGACAATTTTGAGGCTAGCCCATCATTTAACTTTACGTTAGTCTATCAAAATATAAGAGTATCTCAGAATCCTATAATTGATACATTTACCACCAATGTAATTGGGATATAAAATAAAGGAGTATAAAAGGTGAGCATATCTCTCTCTCGTTATATAAATATAACATCCCAGGTTGGGGCCGGTAATGTAGTGCCGACAAGGGATTTAATAGGAAGACTTTTTACCGATAATAATTTGCTTCCACCAGGGACATTTTTACAATTTTCAAATGCTGCTGATGTAGGTAGTTATTTTGGGGTTACTTCAGAAGAATACTATCGAGCAGTTTTTTATTTTGGATGGGTTAGCAAGAATTTAGAACAACCACAAGCTATACAATTTGCTAGATGGGTTCCTTCATTAGTGACGACACAAACCGGTGACACCACTAGTGGAATGAATACCGTAGCTAATTTGCAATCAACAGCGGGTTTATATGTTGGTGCTGGGGTTTCAGGTTCAAGTATTGCGGGCGGCACAACAATTGCGTCAATCACAGGCCCAACTAGCATCACGCTTTCAATTAACGCTACGGGAACAGTAACAGGTGAAACGCTTACCTTTACAAGTACTGGCGTTGCCCCTATGATTTTCCCTTCCCCTTCAAGCACAACTGTACTTGCTGATTGGACTTCAATTACTTCAGGTTCTTTTGGTTTAACCATTGGCGGAGTATCTAATACCTTTGGTAGTTTAGATTTTTCTGCTGCGGGTAGTTTGTCTGCTGTTGCATCAATTATTCAAACTGCAATACAAGCTATTTTAGTACCTGATTGGGAATATTGTAGCGTTACTTATGTTCCTACTGGTGTTCACGCTGGTTTTCAATTTGTTGGTGGTGCTAGTGTGGCCGCAACAATATCTGTTCAACCAGGTCTAACCGGTACAGATATTACAGGAACAGGTTTGTTAGGTTGGTTTCCTGGAGCTGCTTATAACAATTCATTGTTTGATAAAGTTTTATTTAACAGCAATGCTATTTGGTCAAGCGGTGCACTTTCACAAACCATAACCCAATGCCTAACTGCTTCCGCAAGTGGCAACAATAATTTTGGTTCATTCCTGTTCTTAAATAACTTGAACATAACTCTTGCTCAAGCTGTAGCTGCTGCAACATGGAATCAGTCTCAAAACGTAGAATTTTTATATACGGTTCCTGTTACTATCGCAAACGCAACAAACAACACATGGACTAATCCATCAACAGGATTAGGCTTGATTGGTGGTTGCTCTTTAACAGCATCGCCTATTTCAATTTCTTTGTCAGGAACAACGACAGCAACGGCAAATACAGTATCAAGTTTAGTAAATGCTAAAACTCAACTTGCTGTAGGTATGTTAGTTCAAGGCCCAGGAATCCCAACAGGCACAACAATTGCTAGTATTGTAAATGATGCAAATATTACTTTGTCAGCAAATGCAACCTTGAGCGCAACTTCAACATTAGTGTTTTTCATATCTCAATATCCTGAAATGTGCCCAATGATGATTGAAGCCGCGACAAACTATTCACTTGCTAACTCAGTACAAAATTACATGTTCCAAGTGTTTGATTCTGTAGGATTGAATCCAATAGTATTTGATGACAGCACGGCAAATTCATTAGATAGCGTTAATGTGAATTATTACGGACAAACGCAAACTGCCGGAGCTCCTTATAACTACTATCAACGTGGATTAATGCAAGGCCCAGCAAGCGCACCTCTTGATCAAAATACTTATGTTAATGAGATTTGGTTAAAAGATGCTTTAAGTGCATCATTGTTGCAATTGCTGCTTAACTTGAATCAATTACCAGCCAACGCGCAAGGCCAAGCTTTAGCACTGTTAACAATTCAAGGTGAAATTGACCAAGCATTGAATAATGGTTCAATCTCTGTTGGTAAAACTTTAACGTCTGCTCAGATTATGTATATAACGAATATTACTCAAGACGCTAACGCATGGTATCAAGTGCAAAATAGCGGATATTGGGTTGATTGTGTCATAAGCATTATACCAGCTAGTAGCCCTCCTCAGTATCAAGCGGCTTATACATTGGTTTATAGCAAAGATGATACAATTCGTTTTGTGTCTGGAAAGGATATCTTAATTTAAGGGAGTAAAAGCTATGTTTAATATTTCGGGCTTTGGCTTAAGTGTTAACTTGATAGCCTCTGTTACTTATCCTATCGGACTGCAAATAACCGAATTCGCGGATGATTCAGATCCTGTTGACGTACCATCAATTCAAATTGGTGATACGGCTATGGGGTTAAACGGAGACTTGATAACTTGGTCTAAAGCATCACCCACAAAAGTAACTTTAAACGTAATACCTGAAAGTGATAATGATACTGCGCTTTCAATATTATTAGCCGCAAACCGTGTTGGACGAGGAAAAGTTAGTAGCAGGGACATAATCACAATGACGATTATATACCCCAACAACACTAACTTTATCACCCTTACTAATGGTGTCATCACAAATGGTGTGCCATTTTCTCCAACACAAAGTAGCGGACGTTTAAAAACTCGTTCTTATCAGTTTGATTTTGAAAATTATATCGGAGTGTAATAAGTGTTGTTAGAACCTATTGAGAAAGTAATTGACGGTAAAACTTATATTTTATCTAAGTTTCCAGCGGTAGCAGGTAGAGAGATATTAACCCAATACCCTTTGTCTGCCGCTCCAAAAATAGGTGATTACGCAACTAATGAAACGATGATGTTAAAAATCATGTGTTATGTAGGCGTACCAATGGAAGTTGGAATACCTACATTAATGCTTAATACAAAAGCATTGATTGATAACCATGTTCCAAACTGGGAAACATTACTAAAAATTGAATGGGCAATGATGGAGTACAACTGCTCTTTTTTTCAGAACGGGAGGATCTCAACTTTCTTAGACGAATGCGTTCAGATGCTCCCACGGTGGATTACAGAAACGTTGACCCCTTTATTGGCACAATCATTGCAGACGGAAAAGCCACGCTCAAAGAACTCAAAGAAACGTACACCTTAGAAGAGGCTTTCGACTTGTGGGAAATTATCGCAGTTAACCGCTATAATGAATATTTGGCGGTTGAATATGCAAAGAAGCAAGGAGCGAATAAGTAATGGCTTCACCACTTGAAACTTTATATATACTTTTAAAAGCCGACGTTTCCGACTTAAAAAAGAAATTCGAAGACTCAGAAAAAGAAACCAAAAAGCTACAAGGTAGCTTAGACTCTCTTGACAAAACAAACGAGAAAGTTGGACATTCTTTTTTAAATATTGCTCGGTCAGTAGGGCAATTAATAACGGCTTCTGCTGCTGCAACATTTGCCATTTCTGGCATAAAACATGCTTTAGATTTTGGAATAGATTTAAATAAAACCTCTCAATTACTAGGTGTTAGTAGTGAAGAATTAAATGCCTGGGGTAATGCTGTTGAATTAGCAGGAGGGGACGCTAAACAATTTCAAGGTACATTAAAGTCATTGGCTGATAAATTCGGCGCAAGTCCAACCGTGGCCTTAAAGGCACTCCCACTTTATGCCGATTTATTTAGTAAGCTAAGTCCAGCACGCGCCCAACAAGTAGGTAAACAATTAGGTATAGACGAAGGCACTATTTTGTTATTACAACAAGGTAGGCGTGAGATTGAAGACGTTATTAAACGACAAAAAGAATTAGGTGTTGTTACCGTCCAAGATTCTGAGCTTTACGGAAAATTTAGAGTTTCATTAACTGAAACGAATCAAGCCAGTCAACGATTTTTTAATGAGCTTGCAATATTAGCATTGCCTACTCTTATTCGATTTCAAGAAGTGTCAGCAAACGCATTCAATTACTTTACAAAACATCCTGATTTTTTAGCCGGAGCGTTAAAAGCAATTGAAATAGCGGTAGGTGGATTATCTGCGGCTTTTGTTGTTGCTAATCCGTTAATTGCGGCTTTTGCCGCTTCTCTTGCTGCTATTGCCGCAGCCTATGAAGATATTAAGGCTTTCTTAAAAGGTGGAAAAGAAAGCTTGTTAGGTGAAATAACAGGCGTTGGCACTGGTGGTTATCCCGCATTCAAAAAAGAAAATGATGCCGTTGAAAAAGAATTAAAAAAATTATCTTTTGGTAAGCAATTATTGTATAGATTTGTACCTGGATATAACCCTAGAGATTTATTGAAGCATAACGAAGAAGCACAGCAATATTCGGGATTGTTAAGCAGAAATTCTTTGCTAAGTTCAACAACAAATAACAGCCCGCAAATTAATTATCATTTAGGGCCTACAACTATTGAAACTCAAGCTACAGATGGCGAAGGATTGTTGACTAGCTTACAGAACTACACAAATGGTCAATTCGCTCAAGCTAATAACTTTTATTCTAATGGGGTTAAAGCTTAATCATGGCCATTAACATATTAGACAACATAATTAATGCTGTATTGCCAAGTTATTTATATGACCAAGTGGCAGTATTTACACAAGACTTTACACAAGTTTTTAGAAATGCCAGGGCTTTAAAAGCAGTTGTAAAAGAAAACGCTAAAGTGATGGAGCATCCAGTAGAGACAGGCGCGACAATTGTAGACCACAGAATTATACTACCTGTTGAAATTGATTTATCTATGATTCTTTCTAAATCTGATTATCAAAATGTTTACAATCAGATTAAAGAATATTATTTAAATAGTACATTACTTGTTGTTCAAACAAGGTCTGGTGTTTATACCAATCAATTAATTCAGTCAATGCCACATGAAGAAGACCCTTCACAATACAACGTATTAACTTTAGCTTTAAGTTTGAAGCAGGTTCAATTTGTTACTGCTCAATACGGCACAACACCTATGAACCCATCAAATACAAATACAACAGCAAGAGGAACTCAACAAGGAATGGCTGCTAATCCTGAACAAATGAAAACAGCGGCACAAGATTTTAAAAACTGGGTTGCGGGGTTTTTTAAATGATTAATATTCCATTACAAGCTATACCGAATCAATCATTATCAGCGCAGCTTGATTCTAGCAATTATCAAATTAGAATACATTCGTGTAACAACACACCATTAATACCTAATACGGCAATAATGACGTTTTCTATTACAAGAGATGGCGTTTTGTTAGTTGATAACGTTCGAGGCGTGCCAAACTCTCCTTTGATTCCTTATCCTTATTTGGCAACAGGTAATTTTGTTTTAATTACAGATAACGACGCATACCCAGATTATACACAATTTGCAAATACTCAGTTTTTGATTTTTGCATCACAGGCGGAATTGGAGGCAATAAAAAATGGCTCTTTCTTCAATTGATCCGCGCTTAATATCGGTTGATATTTTAGTTAATGGAGTAACAAAAACTTATACTGCTGAAGGCTTTGAACCTTTAAACATTAAAGCAACAGGTACAAAGTATGCTAATGCTTTGCAAAATGAGGCAACAATCACATTAACCAATCTGGATAAAGCAACGCAAGATTATTTATTGTCCGAAACAACGCCTTTTAATCTGAGCAATTCTGCAAAAACAATTACTTTAAAAGCAGGTCGTGAATCTTATGGAACCGCTGTATTGTATACCGGCAATATTGTTAGTTCTTCTGTAACCCAACCACCTGATATTGGAATTATTTTAAAATGTTTGACCGGAAACTTTCTTAAAACAAATGTTATATCTAGGAATCAACCAGGACAGGCAACATTAAGTCGTATTTCAAACCAAATAGCTCAAGATACAAATACAGTTCTTAATTTCCAAGCCACAGATAAAAACATCTCAAATTATAATTATACTGGCAGTTCATTAGGACAGGTTCAGTTACTTAACTCTATGGGTGGGGTTAATGCTTTCATTGACGGTAATACATTGGTTGTTAAAGACGCATTGATACCTATAAAAAATACCACTCGAATATTGAGTGCTGAAACTGGGTTGATTGGAATACCAGAATTTACAGAGCAAGGATTAAGAGTAACTTATTTATTGGATAATAAAACGGTGATCGGGGGCGGTCTTCAAATAACATCGACGGTATATCCCGCTATTAATGGAAACTATGTAATTTATAAACTTGGGTTTAATATTACAGCACGAGAAGTTCCATTTTATTACATAGCCGAAGCGGCAAGGATTAGCGGCATATGACAATTAATAATCCAAATATCGACCCAGCAAATAATTATAGTTTAGTCGGGGTTTTGCAAACTGCATTACAAAGCTTTCAGCAAGCTATGCAAGGAATGTTACCCGCACAAGTAATTAATTACGACAGAACAACTAATCGAGTTTCTGTTCAACTTATGGTTAATATAATTACAACGGGTGGGGAGCAAATACAAAGGGCGCAGCTTTCTAGTATTCCGGTAATGATACAAGGTTGCGGAGCTTTTTCTATTAGCTTCCCTGTGCAGCCTGGCGATTTCGGTTGGGTTTTGGCAAATGATAGAGATATTTCTCTATTCTTACAAAATATAGAAAATAATTATACTGACCCAGCCGCGCCACCAACAAATACAAGCTTGCCAAATACAACAAGAATGAATAATTTTGCTGATAGTGTTTTTATTCCTGATGCCATGAAAAGTTATAATATAAATGATTCAAATAAAAACTTGATGATTATACAAAGCAACGACGGAACTATTAGCATAGAGCTTGGAATTGATACAACAAATAACAATGCGCCAAGCGTTAATATTAATTCCGAAAGAATAAATTTAAATATTACTGACCCAACGCCAATAACTGGCGGGTGGGTAATAATAAATGGTAATTTGTGGGTAAGCGGTGAAGCAACCAGCACAACTGGTACTTTTGGCCCTGCCGTTCCTATAAAGCCACCTTATCCACCATAGGAAAATATAAAATGGCTATTACTCTTTCCTCAAATGTAAATAACAATATTCCAGGCGTTGCGCCAAATGATATTTATTTAGATTCTTTGGGAAATATTGCCCTAGCTTATGACTTAGAAGCAATCTTACAAGAATGTACGCAAGCAGGAAGAACGCTATTAGGTGAATGTATTTTTGATACAACTATAGGCATTCCATATGAACAAGTTGTTTGGGTTGGTGTTCCTAATATTTCTCAATTTATAGGCGCATTGAGGCAAGCTTTTTTAAATGTGGCGGGTGTTCTTGAGGTGGTTTCTTTAATTGTGTCACAGACAAATGAGCCGAACAGTTCGTCACAATCTGCGGACATGCTAACATATACTGCAATTATAAGAACGATTTATGGATCAGGGGCAATAAATGGCTAATGTTTATAGTTTTATTGATAGCTCAGGCGTGATTGTTGCTGATGCTGCCGAAATTCAAACACAAGTACAAAACGAATATAACGCAGTATTTGGAGCTGATTTTAACACAAATTACGCAAACACCCCTCAAGGGTTGTTAATTAATGCTGAAACTCAAGCGAGAATCGCTGTAGCTGATAATAACGCAACATTAGCGAATCAAATTAATCCAAATTATGCAGGAGGCGTTTTTTTAGATGCAATATTAGCTTTGCTTGGTGCGCAGAGAAACGCGCAATCCTACACTACTGTTACAGCAACATTAACAGGAATACCAGGAACAAGCATTCCGTCAGGTTCTCAAGCAAAAGACACTAACGGGAATTTATGGCAATTAATAAGCACTACTGTTATACCTTCCCCATCAAATTCTATTAATACCGCATTCCAAGCTGTAGAACCAGGCCCAATTATGGTTGCTCCAGGTGAGCTGTCTATTATTGTAAGTGCCGTGTTGGGTTGGGAAACAATAACTAACGCAGCCGCTTCTAATTTGCCAGGTGGACAATTAACCCAATCAGATGCAAGCGCAAGGCAATATAGATTAAATACTTTATTTTTGCAGGGTAATTCTTTGTCAGGTGCCGTAATTGCCGGACTTTATGCAACTAATGGGGTTACAAGTTTAACATTTCTTGAAAATGCAACAAATGCACCTGCCACAATTAGCGGCGTTACTATGGTTGCTCATTCTATATATGTTTGTGTGGCTGGTGGAACCGATCAAGATGTTGCGGCAACTTTAACAGCAACAAAAAGCGGCGGTTGCGCATACAATAACGGAGCAAGCGGAACACCTGTAAGCGTTGCTTATAGTGTGCCACTTAGCGGCCAGGTAATTAATGTGTTGTTTGATAGACCCGATGAAGTGCCAATCAAAGTTGAAATTACAGTAACTATTAATGTTCCAGTTCAAGACCCTACAGTATCGATACAAAATGCAATTTTAAATTATTTTGCAGGACAAGTTAGCGGTTTAAATCAAGTCGGAGTTGGTCAAAGCGTTTCACCTTTTGAAATTGCCGCTGCTGTGGGTATTCAATATCCTGGTATTTATGTTTCTGACTGTCAAGTCGCCACTTATCCAAGTGGTAGTTTTTCTCCTTCGGAGTTGGCTATTGATAAATGGCAAATTGCTACTTTAATGGCTGCCCACATTACGGTAAACATATCATGAATATTGAAAGTTTCGATTTTTCTACTGATTTATTGCCAGTTATATTGTGGCAATATGACAATGCAAAAAATTTGGTTAGTTTGTTAAAGGCCAAGCAATCTTGGTACGATATAAACCAGACTGAATTTTGGGAAAATTGGACAACAAATATTTTTAATCTTGCCAATACTGACGTTACCGATAACGCAACAAATTTATTTCGATTGGCGGTTTGGTCAATAATATTAGATGTGCCGTTGTTTGTTCCGACTGGTGATATAACACCTACACCAATTTGGGGATTTAATAACACTGTCCCAGAAAACGCCTATGTAAACTTCACACATGGTGTCTTTTCATTTAGTGAATTAATTTATTTAACGTTACCACAACAGCAATATATATTATTGTTAAAATATTTTAACTGCATTACTCGCGGGTCAATTCAACAATTTATTGATGCTAAAATAAAACCCTCCGCGCCAGATGCTTATCTACATAACTTCCCAATAAGTATTAATAATTATTTTGCATATTTGCAAGTTATTTTAGGCGATCAAATTGGATATGGCGGACAAACCGTATACTGTTACGATAATCTTAATATGACAATAACGTATCATTTTAGCGGCGGCCTAGGTTCATTTCCTGCCCCTTTATTTAATGCGATAACACAATTGGATTTATGGCCTCGCCCTGCTGGCGTTACCGTACTATTTGCATAAGGACTAAATAAAATGCCTATTACCCCTAATCCGTATATTTTAAACCCTTTCGGTATAGATGGAGACGGCACACCTATTGATAATGCAGGCGGTGGAAACGCGGGGACTGTAACTTATCAATATGGCTGGACTCCTAACTACGAAGAGCCAAGCTCTACACCTGGATATTTGCCAGTTCCTAGATTGCAAATGAATCAAGTTTTATGTGATATAAGCTACGGCGTGCAAACGTTACAAACTCAAGGTTTCCCATTTTGGATTGCTCCTAGTGGTTCACCAACGGCTAGTGGCCCCGCAAGTTATCCAATTTATGCTTATGTTGCTTATGACGCAGGAAGTGGCGTTCAAATATGGGAAAGTCAAGTAGCATCAAATACTAGTGTTCCAGGTGCTGATTTAAATTGGGTGGTAGTAAGCGGAAACGCACAAGGTATACGACCTGGAACAATGGTAGATTTTGCAGGGCCAATCGTACCGGCAGGTTATTTATGGTGTAACGGCATAGCAGTAAGTCGAGCAATTTATTTTAATTTAGAGTCTGCAATAACAATGAATCAAAGTTCTGTGCTTTCTATTGGTGTGCCAACATTTACAGTAACAACAACATTAACTTTTGATCCAACTCAAATTTACATTGGAATGCCAATCGAAAGTACGGGATTTCCTGCGGGAACAACAGTAATAAATTATGCTGCTGGTACTGTAACGGCTTCTCAAAATGCCTCTGCAAATGATGCGCATAATGTAACGTTTTTTCCTTGGGGTAATGGTGACGGTTCAACAACTTTTAATGTTCCTGATTACCGCGGTTATGTAGCAATGGGAAATGGTGGGCCTGTTATTGTTAATGTTATTGGCAGTTCTACTGGTCAAGGTGGTGGCGAATCAGCTCATACCCTAACTGTCTTAGAAATGCCAAATCATAATCATCCAGGCAGTACAGTGTCATTTAATAGAGTTAATACACAAGTTCCTTACCAAGGTTCAAGCCCCGCTATTTATCCTGTCAGTGCATCGGCAAGTGGTGTAACAATTTCCCCTGAAGGTGGAAGCGGCGCACACAACAATATACAACCTTCACGAATTTGTACTAAGTGTATTAAATACTAATTTATAACTGAAATTAAGTATAACCTAGTATAAATAGTTATAAGTAGAGGACACTTTGTCATGATAGAAGAGCCTCAAACATTTAAACCAAACAAAAAAAAGATAAAGTCTTTTGTTGTTAATGATGCAATTTTAAAGAAAATAAAAAGACTTTCTTTTGTTGGAATGACACCAACACAAATTGCAGAATATTTCGGGTTAGAATGGTATGATTGGTTAATAAAGACTACAGAACATCCAGAGATTAAAACCGCTATTATGTCCGGTAAATCGCAGGGTGTTTTTGAAGTTGCCGAAAAATTATTTGAACATATTGATAATAATGATTTAAGAGCTACTACTTTTTTCTTAGAGACAAAAGGCGGATTTAATAAACCAGATCCAAAAGCAAAAGATGTTGAGGAAGAACGAGACCAAGAGAAAATAACTGATAGAATCGATGGTGCTACCGATCAAATTGATTCATCAAGAATCTATCAAGACATTATGACAAGGAGTTAAGAAGATGAGTTCTACTGTCCAGGCTACAGATGGCACAATGATACCCCTTGATAGCGTACAGCAAACGATTGTTTATGCCGCTGGTTTTATTAGCACAATCACCGTTAACTATCAGGGAAATACCGCTAGTCAATATGTGCAGACCTTCACTAATAATGGTACTAACATTACCGGCATTTCACAATGGGAGCCTGTATAATGATAGTAGCCAGTGAATTTTTAGAATACTTATCGATTTTTAATGTCCCTTATGGCCCTCGTGCGAATCCAACAGCATTTACTTGTTATGCAGCTTCAACAGCAAATTTAACAGGGTATGTTTATTACAATGGCCCTGCAAATGATGGAATTGGTGCTACTTTAACAGCTCCATCAAATGGAGCTTTTGTAGTAGATGGCAAAACACCAGCATTAGACGCAAAGATTTTATATAAAAACGATACAACAGGAAGCGGTGCATATAACGGTATTTATACGTTAACCACGGTTGGTAATGGGTCAACACCTGCTGTTTTGACTCGTTCAAGCACATATAATACACCCGCAGCAATTAACAACGGCGGTATAATACCGATAATAACCGGTACTGTTAACGGCGGCACCGCATGGTTTAATACTTCTGCTGTTGTTACTATTGGTGTAACTCCGATTGTTTACCAAGAATTTAGCCCGTTTCAAGGTATTTTGTCCCCTGCGCAAGGGGGTACAGGCGTTAATAACGGCACAAATACATTAACACTTTCCGGCAATACTTCTTTTGTTGGTGGCCATACATTTACCGGAACTTTGACAGCAAATACAAACGTAACGTTTCCCGTTGCTGGTACTCTTGTTTCCCAAGTACAAGTACAAACAAGTGCATTTAATAGCGGTGTTTCAAGCGGTAGCTTAGATTCTTATACTGTTGCTTTGAATCCTGCTGTTGCTAGCTTGACTGATGGCTTAATTATAGCCATGACAGCAAATCATACTAACTCAGGAACAACGCCTACATTAACGGTAAATTCTTTAGCTCCTGTAAATATCGTTTTGTGGTCAGGAAATGTTATACCTGGAGATATTGAGAACGGCTATACTTATTTGTTTGTATACAACGGCGTTAGCGGTGAATTTGAATTAATCAACCCAAGTATTTCTAGTGCTAATACAATGCTTGTGCAAGGCTCTGCATATAACTTAGCTGCGGATACAGGTATAGCTAGCAATACATATGTTGCAAATTTAACACCAGCCCCTTTAGTTCCTAATCAAGCAGGTGTTTTTGTATATTTGGAAGTGGCCAACACAAACACAGGCGCATCTACTCTAACTCTTAATGGTGTTACAAGCCCGATTGTTACTAATGGTAATGCGGCTTTAACTGGCGGGGAAATGTTGGCTAATGGAATTTCTTTATTATTCTTTAGCTCAACCTATAACGCTTATGTTTTGATTAATTCGGCTTTACAGGTAGTCATTCCTAAAAATGGTGCCTCAAGATATGTTGTTGACGCGGGTGGCAGAGGCGAATATACAACGATTCAAGCGGGTATAGATGCCGCATTAGCCAATACTCCAACAGCTACAACACCAGGCTTAGTTTATGTTTGGGCTGGTACTTACACAGAAAATCTAACGTTACATGATTATGTATATTTGGTCGCCGCTGGATATGGTGCCGTTAATGTTGTAGGCACTATGACTTACGCAGGAACTGGCGCATTTTATATGCAAAAGATTTTTGCTAATCAAACCGGAGGACCTGCTACATTTGTGGCAAGTGGAACCGGTAAGCCTACATTGTCAGGATGTAATCTAACCAATACAGGCGGTACATGTTTTGTTGGTTCTGCTGTAAGTAGTCCTTTGTTAATAGACACAGAATTAACAGCTAATGCCGGAGCTAAACAATTCGATTTAAGCGGTGGTTGTATTGTTGGTTGGACCAATGCGCTGGGTAATTATACGGATACTGCATCAACATTAAATAACGCAGGGCTTGTAATTGAAAATGGTTCATTGGGTGGTGCTTTTGTTCTTGTGTCCTCCGTTCTTGAGATGGCAAATACTGGCGGTTCCGTATTTAGTGAAAATTTAGCGTTTTGTGCTATGGATGTTTCTTCGGTATTTACCGCTCAAAATTGTCAAATATATTCTGATTCTCCCTCTGCTGCGGTGGTTACTGGCCCGGGTGTTTTTGTTGCTGATATGGTTAGTTTAACGGGTAGTAATCAAAGCATTGACCCACTAGTTCAAATCCAAGGTCACGTAAACTATTTGGGTTATATTGCCCGAGCAAATACTTTTGTACCTGGTTTTGTTGCGGTTGTAACAGGTTCTACAGGTGGAATAACTGCAATCAATCCTGTCTTAGCTTCGTATTATGAATTTACAGGAACGACCAATCAAATAGCAGTTTTACCTAATGCTAATTTTTGTTATCAAGCACAAGAATATACTTTTGATAATCAGTCAACGGGCATTATTACTGTTCAAAATAATGGTGGAACAACATTATTTACAATGCAGCCTTATACTAAAGTTGTGATTACGCTTTATAGCAACGTCGGCAGTAATGGTATATGGATGTGGAATTGGGCTATTAATCAACAATCAGGCGGTTATAATCCTGTTGCAAACTACGTTGTATCTTCTATACCAGGACAAGCGCAATATCAAACCGTTCAATCTGCAATTAACGCAGCTTTGGCAGCTTCTCCTAGTTCTTCCGCCCCCGCGCTTATTTGGGTTTTTGGTGGAAACTATACAGAAAATTTAACATTATATCCCTGGATTGATTTAGCCGCCGCAAGCGACCCAAGCACTGCGGGAGTAAATGTTATTGGTAATGCTGTATACGCTGGAGCCGGAAATATTTCTCTAAGCAACATTGGATTTACAACAAATAACACAAATGCGGCTTTATCTTTTCAAAGCTCTGGTTCTGCTGATGTTCATTTGCAATCTGTTGCTATTGATGCTGCAAGTGGTAAAGGCTTGGAATGTACTAGTGGAACTACAACCATTAATGGTTCAATCGGTTCTATATCCGCAGCCACTGGCGGAAAATGCTTTAATATTACCGCGGGTTTTGTTGAGATTCTGGCTTCATCCACAAGTTATACTGATACTGCATCAACAATTTCAGGTGGTGAATTTAGAGTATTTAGCTGCGACTTGGCAGATGCCTATAATGTTACGGGCGGTATCGCTGAATTTGTAGGTGGCACTTATGTTAACTCTGGTTCTTTGCCATGTTTCAATATTGGGCCGTCTGGCACTGTATACACTCAAGACGTTATTTGTAATTCGTCTTCTGGTACAGACAACTTTGTCACAGGTACAGGCACATTTATTTACTCAAATGTTTCTGCCGTTGGTGGTGCTCAAGGAATTGATCCAGGATTAACATTAAATGGACAACCACAATACACAGGGACTCAAAACGTTTTAGGGTTTGTTAATGCTACAACGGGAAATGGAAACGGTAGTTTAAATTGGGTTCCACAAACCAATACTGTTGGCGATTTTATTTGTCAAGTTAGTAACGCCACAAACATAGCGCAAAGCCAAATATGTACTATTCCTGATGTTGGCCCAAGCGGTGCTGCTCAATTTATTATGAGTTCCAGTGCTTCTGATACGCAAAATATTGCGGGAGCTTTGACGGTTGGGGGAAATCCTTTAGTTACTGAAATTGATGGTACTTTTAGTCCTCAGCTGCAATTTGGCGGTGCAAATGTTGGTATGACAGGTTCTTATCAAGGTGTTTATTCGCGAGTTGGAAATACAGTTACGTTTGCAATTACGATTACCTTGTCAAATAAAGGAAGCTCAACGGGTTCCGCAACAGTAACGGGATTGCCAGTTGCTGGAAGAAGCGCTGTTATTAATCAAAACTTTTACGCGGCAGGTAATGGCCTGACATTTACGAGCTTTCCTATCGGTGCGCTTGCCGGGGCTACAACATATCTAGGTCTTTATGATGTTATTTCGGGAACTGGTGGATTGCCATTAGATGACACCAACTTTAGTAATACAACACAATTATTTGTATCAGGAACATATCTAGTATAGTGATATACTTTTACGAGATTTATTTTTTATAACTAAAAGGAGTTTTTGAGATGACATTATTAGAAAAGACTTTACAAACAGTTGGCGAAGCTAGACCAACAGTTGGTGTAAATGATGACGATTTGCAGGCAGGTTATGACGGTGTTGCTGGTGGTTTTTTATCTTACCCATTAGGTTTGAATTTAGGTTCTCACAAATGGTTTGCTAGTAACAATGCCGGTAATTATGCTTGTTCAACAACAAACGCGGCTTTTGGACAGGCAACAGTTTTAACAATTCCTGATCCAGGTGTGGGGGCAGCTAATTATTTGTTGACTGGTGGAACTCAACAAATGTTGGCTAATAGTCAATTAAACTTTGCTAAAGTTAACGGCACAGAAGCCGCAAACGCCGTGACTGCAAGTGGACAATCTGGGGTTATTACAACTTCAGCTTTGACAACTGCCGGAGCTGCTAGTTATGCCATTACATGGACAAACACCCATATTACGGCAACATCAACAATTCTTTTGACAATCTCAGGCGGAACAAATACCACTGAAAATGTCACATTAAAAGTCACTCCAGGTGCTGGAACTGCAACATTGACCATTTATAACAATACTGCTGCTACTGCGTTAAACGGTACATTGTTAATCAGTTACTTGGTTTGTTAGTAAAAATATGTAAAATTAAACATGCTCGATTGTTAATGGGCATGTTTAATAGCTATAACTTATAAGGAACGATAACACATGAATCTTACAATGATTACTCAAAGAATTAAAACGCTTGAAGGATTAATCGCTAAAAGTGTTGACGGGTATAACAACCTTGAAAATAACTTAAAACAACATTTAGCTAATCACAATGCTTTGCTAGGTGCTTTAAACGAGTCTAAAACATGGCTAGACATGGCAACTAAAACCGCCGATGCAATCGCACCAGAAAGCCCAGTTGCTGGCGTATTAGATGCCGTTGATGCTGCCGCAAGTGCTATTAGTGATGTAGCTTCACCAGAAGCACAACAAGAACATGTTGCCGTAAAAAATCCAGTAAGTTAAACATGGATTCCCAACTACAAGGCCGTATTATTACGGGCGAAAGTTTTAGATCTAGCGTCTATCAAGATATTTACGGATATTGGACGCTAGGCTATGGCACTTGTGTTGACGAAAAAAAGAATTGCGGAATTACAAAAGACGAAGGATTGTTTTTATTGAACAATCGAGTCAATACTTTTATAGACCAATTAAAAAAATATAGCTGGTATAACAATCAAGACCCTATAAGACAAGGTGTTTTGATTGAGCTATGTTATACAATGGGCGTTGATGGATTGTTAGGGTTTGCTAAATCTGGAGGAATGATTGATTTGATGACCCAAAAAAAATATGATTTGGCCTCTCAGCATTTATTAGCTAGCAAATGGGCGCATGATGTTAAATCAACTCGCGCTTTAGATGTTGCTAATCGTCTAAAATATGGCAAATATTAATGGCAATATACAAAGAAACAAAAACCCAAATTGCAATATTAGAATGGCTTGCTTGGCAAAATCCAGAAGCTAGAAAACACGTCGTTAAAATCAGAAATGAAGGTGCTTTCAAAGGCGGTGGTTTATTTACTGCAATAAAAGCCGGTTTTCAGCCTAAAGCAAGTGATTTTCTGTTGGCTTATCCTATAGCACCTTATCATGGTGCATGGATTGAAGTTAAACCAGACGGCTACAAAGTAACTAAAAGCAATCAAGAACATCACGACGGACAAATTGAATTTTTAAAATTAATGCGACTTCAAAATTATTTTGGTGAAATGGTCATAGGTGTTGACCACGGAATAGCTACACTTAAATCTTATTTGAGAATATGAAATAGATAAAACAAGCCTTCTCTTGCAATGGTAGAAAGCAAACAACCTAATGCAAAACCAACATGAAACCCATTATGCCAACGTTGTTTGCCATAGACTTCTATAGTTTTGTTATATAGCTTTTCGGCTTCACGCAAAATATAAGTTTTTTTTATTGGAAACAATATAACGTTTTTGTTCATAATATTTAGTTAAAGTCTATTTTAATTAAACAGCAAAAATAGTTATATTTTTTGCGTAAAAGATACAAAAACACAATTTATTTTAATGCAAATCATCAAAATTATTATTTTGTATTGTTTCCAAAGAACATAATCTCATTTTTATTTGTACAATATCATCATACATTTTTTTATAATTTAACGAATTTGTTAAATCATTTTGAAGCAAGTTTTTTTGTTTGAAAAATTTATTCCAATATTTCTCAGCCATTAAAAACATTGCTATTGAAGCTATAGAACCTCCTGTAAATCCCATCATTAAGCTTTGTACTTCGTGAGCATCCATTTGTAACCTTTGTTATTCTTGTTACATGATATTGTTACATAATTGCGTTGACAGGTAAAGGGTTTTGATGTAAATTAGTTTGCACACACTGGGGGTTTGAAATGACGTTAGACGATGTAATTAATTATTTTGGTACCAGTTATCAGCTCCAAAAACAAATAAACATGGCTCACCAAAATTGGGCAAACTGGAAGAAGATCGGATATATCCCGATAATGACACAATTAAAAATAGAGAAATTAACAAAAGGAAAACTTAAAGCCGATTTAGCTCATGTCCTAAAAAAAGATTAAAAATAAGGGGATAACGTGACAGAGCTAGAGTTACAAGAAGAAATCACCAGATTAAAAAAAGAAAATAGTCAATTGAGGGCTTACAAAGAACAAACAGAAGGCACAGCACGACAAAGAGCTTTTAGCAGATTAAGACAATTGCTAGAAATGTCTGCTTACGACCCTATCATAAGCATAAGAGCTTTTCGGGTGATGGCTGAATGCCTCATGTGCATTAACGACGAATTGGATGCGCGAAAGTGAACGAAATAAAAAAAGAAATAGAAAGACTCATAAGAAACATAAATTATTCTATTGCATGGCGAAAAATAACTTATTACTGGAAAAAAACCCGAGACATCATATTAAACTCATTAATGCTTGCCATTGTTGGCTTTATATTTTTATTGCCTTTTATGTGGTGGGCTTTTGTTGTTTATGTTGTTGTTCATTTTGTTAGTAAATATTGGTGATATTATGAAATTTAAATGGGAAAGAATTAATCAAAGTACTGTTACCCTTTCTGGATGGACTAATACTTTTAGAGCCAAAGTCATTGGTGGTTGGATTATTAAAGAACATACTTTCGAGCCAGCTGGTGATGAATCCGAAGAAGCTCACGGCGTATCTATTTCTTTGGTTTTTATACCTGACCAAAACCATGAATGGGTAATAACGTAATGACGTATAAAATAGAAATTCTTTGCGATTGGTGCGAAGCTAATTTGAGATATACAAAATTAGCTACTAATTACAGATTACATTTAACTTCGGAATTAATCAGAACCAAAGACCAAGAGTTTGATACCGTAGCTAAAGACCCACTAGATGACGATAAACATTTTTGCGATATATGCTGCCTTAATGATTGGTTAACTCAAGAGTTCAACAAATAATGTTAAAACGAATTTGGTGTTTTTTATGGGGACATGATTTTGATTTTGAAGATTCTAACTATCTTCAAGTTTGGCATAAGTTTGAGTCATCCAGCAAACATTTATTTTGCAAAAGATGTTGTAAATATAGGTTAGTAGAATGAACTTTCCAGAACGATATTTATTTAAAAAATATCCACATTTAACTTTTATCATTCCCTACAAAAGGGATAGATTGCAGGTAATATCGTCGATAGATGAAGGGTGGGAACATGTTTCGGTTTCTTTATTAACACGCTGCCCAACATGGGCTGAGATGTGCCACGTTAAAAGTATTTTTTGGAATGATGACGAAGCGTGTATACAAATTCATCCTGAAAAAGTTAATTATGTTAATGCTCATCCGTTTTGTTTGCACATATGGAAACCACCTCAAGAAATTTATTCGAAATTATTTGGGAGTTAAAAAAATGAAAGGATTGCTATTCGTTGCTTGTTTATTGCTATGTAGTTGTG
>Ga0214166_1000131_pt1 | contig 38680 bp, 25 predicted proteins | sample TroBogepilimnion_27_FD_153005 | JGI IMG/M metagenome (GOLD analysis project Ga0214166, IMG submission 153005) | Freshwater microbial communities from Trout Bog Lake, WI - Practice 18AUG2009 epilimnion v3 | ecosystem: Environmental > Aquatic > Freshwater > Lake > Epilimnion/Euphotic zone ...
AATAGAGACTTATTGGCAGAGATACACAAAAGCAAAGTAACATTTTGCAGTTTTACAAAACAAGAATATCATCAATACGATATAATTTTACCTAGTATCAACAAGATCAACATTAGAACTATAGCAGATGCTAAACGTGCCAGAGCTAAAAGATTAGGTATCGAAGCGTTCAACGCACTAAGATTAGCAGGCGACAAAAAGACCAAACTTGCTGAAGTTACTCCAGATTATAAAACCATAGATAAAACAGACGTTGTGATTCGTATCATGACTTTTGAACATATTCCGTTAGCACCAGGTCGTAAAAAGACAACTAAAACTACTGCTGATAGCCATGAAAAAGTAAACTTTCCTCCGTTCCAGCATTGGATGGTCAAAGAAGATGGCAGTTTAGAGTGTGTTGGTAAAAGTCATTGGAAGGGCGGAGTTAAAACAGGTAAGTTTAGCAAAGATCACGGACGTATTACAGAAAACTTAGGCAAGATGTATATTAAGTTGTCCGAGCGTTACGCACAACGTAGCAACTGGCGTGGTTATACCTACATTGATGAAATGAAAGGACAAGCCATCCTACAGTTAAGTCAGATCGGATTACAGTTTGATGAATCTAAATCAGAAAATCCATTTGCATACTATACTGCCGCTGTTACAAATTCATTTACTCGTATCTTAAACATTGAAAAGAAAAATCAAAACATCAGAGACGACATGCTAGAAGAAAATGGTTTAACCCCAAGTATGACTCGTCAATACAGTCAAGAGTTTGCAGAAGAGATTGCCCGTCAAGCAGAACTTTATAAAAACATGCGGATGCCAAAGAGCGAAGAGGATCCCATTGAAGAAGAAACAGATGGCGAAGAAACCGCTTGATTTACCTGTGGCATTTTTGTTAAAATAAGAGATAGGAGATCATATGGGACTTTTTAAGAAAGTAGCATGTTTCACTGACATCCATTTTGGATTAAAGTCAAATAGTGCTACACACAATCAAGATTGCGAAGACTTTGTAGATTGGTTTATTCAAGAAGCTAAAGCAGAAGACGCAGATACTTGTATATTTTTAGGTGACTGGCATCACAATCGTAACAGTATCAACTTAATTACTCTAGATACCAGCTTGCGATGTTTAGAAAAACTAGGAGCCGCATTTGATCAATTTTTCTGGTTCCCTGGTAACCATGATCTTTTCTATAAAGACAAGCGTGAAATACACTCGTCAGCATTTGGACGTCACGTCCCGGGTGTTACAGTCGTAGACGGCATCACAACTATAGACGAGGTTACGTTAGTTCCGTGGTTAGTTGGGGAAGAATGGAAACAGATGAAGTCGCTAAAGAGCAGGTATGTCTTTGGTCACTTTGAGCTTCCTAGTTTTTATATGAACGCAATGGTGCAGATGCCTGATCACGGTGAACTACAACGCACAGATTTATCAAGTCCAGAATATGTTTTCTCAGGACACTTCCATAAGCGACAGCATAACGGCAACGTAGTCTATATCGGTAATGCGTTTCCGCACAATTATGCAGATACGTGGGACGATGACCGTGGCATGATGATATTAGAATGGGGTGGCAAGCCAGAATATAAGAGCTGGCCCGATGCTCCTAAGTATAGAACACTCAAACTAAGTGAACTAATCGACGGGAAAGATACCTTAATGAAATCTAAGATGTATTTAAAAGTACATCTCGATTTGCCTATCAGCTACGAAGAAGCAAACTTTGTTAAGGAAGATTTCAGCGACAACTTTGATGTCCGAGAATTAAGCCTTATACAAGAAAAAACTAATCTAGACAACATAGTAGATGATGCAGTTGATGCCAAGTTTGAAAGCGTTGACCAGATCGTTACTGATCAATTAGTAAACATCGAATCAGATGCCTTTGATAAGGCTACACTATTAGAAATTTACAATAATCTATGACATTTAAAATTAAAAGTTTAACCGTACGCAACTTTATGAGCGTAGGGAATCAAACGCAAGCTGTGGATTTTGACAAGGAAGCACTTACCCTAGTTCTGGGCGAGAACGTAGACTTAGGCGGAGACGACAGCGGAAGCCGCAATGGTACAGGCAAAACGACTATTGTCAATGCATTATGCTATGCTCTATACGGACAAGCACTCACTAACATCCGTAAAGAAAATCTAATCAACAAAACTAACGGTAAGGCCATGTTGGTCACTGTTAAATTTGAAGTTGACGGGGTAGATTTCCGCATCGAGCGCGGTCGCAAGCCCAATATTCTTAAACTTTATGTTAATGATCAAGAGCAAAAAGCTGAAGATGAAGAAGATGATGCGCAAGGCGATAGCCGCGAAACGCAAAAGCACATAGAACAACTACTAGGTATGAGCCCGCTAATGTTCAAACATTTGGTGGCTTTAAACACTTATACTGAACCTTTTTTGAGTCTTAAATCAGCCGATCAGCGTGAAATCATTGAGCAACTATTAGGCATAACTCTGTTATCAGAGAAAGCAGAGAACCTTAAATTGCAAATGAAAGAAACAAAAGATGCGATTATTAGTGAAACTGCAACTATCGAAGCACTTAAAATTGCTAACGAAAACGTTCAAAAGAGCATCGATAGCCTAGGAATTAAGAGTTCTGCTTGGGAAACTAAGAAAGATCAAGAGTTAGAAGGGCTAGGAAAAGCCATTGTACAGTTGAGTTCTGTTGACATTGATGCAGAAATTAAACTGCATGAACAGCTAAAACTGTGGGCCGAAAACAATAGTAAGATTAAAGATCTTAATAAGCAGAAAGCTACGCTAGAAAGCGCAGTAGGACAAGCAGAAAAAACCCGCAATCGTTATGTTAAAGAGCTAGAAAATCTAGCTAACAAAACATGCCCTGCATGCGAACAAGAATTGCATGATCATAAGCATGAAGATATGACTGCAACTGCTACTACCAATCTAGAAGATGCACGAAAATACTTTGATAAGGTCTCTAAAGATCTTGATAAGGTTGCAAAAGAAATTGGCAAGATTGGAGAGTTGGATAGAAAGCCGATAACTTTCTATGAAACTATTGAAGAAGCATTCAATCACAGAAACAATCTAGCTAACTTGGAAAAAGCTCTCGAAACTAAAGTTACAGAACCAAATCCGTATGTTGAACAAATAGAAGATTTGAAAAATACTGCCCTTCAAGAAATCAGCTGGGATCCTATTAATGAACTTACTAAACTAAAAGAGCATCAAGACTTCTTATATAAACTGCTAACAAACAAAGATTCGTTTATCCGTAAGAAAATTATCGATCAAAACTTAACTTTCTTGAACAAGCGACTAGGATACTATATTGATAAGCTAGGACTTCCACATCGTGTGGTATTCCAAAATGACCTAACTGTAGAAATTACTCAGCTAGGACAAGATTTAGATTTTGATAACTTGAGTCGCGGTGAGCGCAACAGATTGATCTTAGGTTTGAGTTGGGCGTTCCGTGACGTATGGGAAAACTTGTATCAGCATATCAACTTGTTATTCATTGACGAATTGATCGATGCAGGTATGGATGCCGCAGGTGTTGAAGCAGGCCTAGCAGTTTTGAAGAAAATGGCTAGAGAGCGCAACAAGAACATTTATCTAATCAGTCACAAAGATGAGTTGATCGGTCGTGTTAATAACGTATTGCACGTTGTTAAAGAGAACGGTTTTACCTCTTACTCAAACGATGTAGACTACGTAGAGGCATGAAGCTAAATCAGTACATAGAACTACATGAAAAGTATATTTCGTTGTTGGTAGATTATCACAACGCATATACAGCATGGGTTAAAAGTCAGTCGTTAGACAAGACTATTGTGTTGCGAAGGATCATAAAAGAAATGCGTAAGACACAGCATGCTATGTGGTTTACTGCAAATGAAGCTATGAAAGAATCTAAGCAACGCAAACGTCAAAAATGGAATAGAGAACAAAAGGAACAATAATGTCAGAAACCATTCAAGCAATCAAAGATGAAATCGCCCTATGGGAAGCAGAAGATGCAAAATTTGAAAAGGGTAATTCAGCCGCAGGTACTCGCGCTCGCAAGCACTTGGCAGGAGTTGCAAAATTAATCAAAGCTCGTCGTAACGAAATTACAGCAGAAAAGAATGCTCGTAAGGAAGCAAAGGCGGCCTAATGCGTTTCAATTATTTTTTTGTTAAGGGATTTTATTCTCCAGATGAAGTCACCAAGCTAAAAAATATCTTGATAAAAAATCAAGATCCGAATCAGCCAGACATACCAGCCAAGAATGTCGTTAAGACTGCCAAGGTTGGTATCGTTCCAATACTTGCTCTGCAAGATCATGTTGGCGGCATTTTAAATCTTATCAAAAAAGTCAATAAAGAAAATTTTGGATTCGATCTTTATGACTTCACTGAATACGATACTGTGAATTTTAATCAGTATGATTCTAGTGAGCAAGGCGAGTATGGCTGGCATACTGATTTTCCCCTAAGTTTGTTTCATCAGCTTAAACTTACTATTCTAGTAAACCTAAGTACAGAACCATACGAAGGCGGAGACTTTGAAATATTCTTAAATGGTCCAATTCCTGTTCCTGACTTTAAGGAACCGGGCGGCGTATTAATATTTCCGTCTTATATTTCTCACAGGGTAACTCCTGTAACCAAAGGTTCAAGAGCATCAATGGCATTGTTTGCGTCCGGACCTCGTTTAAGGTAACATGGATTGGATATATCAAGGAGCAGTAGTTGAAGAACTACCGGAAGATTGCGTAGGTTTTGTTTATATCATAACCAACAATCTTACAGGCAAAAAATACATAGGCAAAAAATTAGCAAAATTTAGCAAGACGACCTACAAGACTGTAAAGTTAAAGAACGGCAAGAAAAAGAAAAAGCGAATCAGAGGCAAGATCGACAGCGACTGGAAAACATATTATGGTTCCAGTCCTAACTTAACCGCAGACATCAACACACTAGGCTCAGAAAATTTTACCCGCGAAATATTATATTACTGCACATCTAAGGCAATTTGCTCTTACATTGAGGCACGAGAACAATTTGACCGCAAAGTATTAGAATCAGACGACTATTATAACGGACACATACAAGTCCGTGTACATGGCTCACACATAATCAACAAAATCTAGGCTCATCAGCGGTAACAAGCAAGCGCAAGCAAACATCATGCGCCCTAAACCTGGATCTCGGATCACAGGGACGGAAATCTCTTGCCGCCAGAGTACTCAATCAGTATCCTTTACAGGACCACGATCGCTTAAGACCTGCGGTTTGATTGTTTGAACGGAGTTAAAAATAGGCCAAAGGAAGGGAGAAAAACCCTGCGTTTACAAATATGTTAGCGTATATTTGTAAGCCGCCGTCATATAAAGACGCAACTCGAGGTACCGGATGACCGCCTCTGTAATGTTGTAACGCTAAGTGACTTGTCGAACTCGGATAATGTTCATTTTTTTAGCCCGGAAACGGGCTAAGTGTGACCATAGAATCTGGATAATACTTAAACATCTAAAGATGTTAAAAATGCTCTGAGTGTTAACGAAAGAGCAAGTGAACGCAGTTCACTTTTAGCATTCAATATAAATATCTAGCTGGAGATAACAAACATGCAAATAAAAGAATTAGTAATGGAAAGCCGTAAAATAGATGAAGCTCCTATGGGTATGCTTAATAAGTTCGGCAATAAAGTAGCTTCTAAGTTTGGAAGTGATCAGGCTACTGGACGACTAAAATCAGGTGATGTTGCAAACAAGTTATACTCTGCATTTAATCAATACCTAGGTCAATCAGGACAACAACCTACATGGCCTGTAGTTTCTAAATGGCTAGAAGCCAACAAATATCCTATCAAGAAAGCACGTCAAGTAGTTCAAAGTGCAAAAGCAGATGCCGCAATGCCTAAAGGTCCCGGCGTTATGGATAAAATCAAACAAGGCGCCAGCAGTGTTGGAAAGAAAATATCAACCGGTATGAACAACATGGCTAATAAAGCTATGGATGCCGCAGGTGCTCCGGATCCTATGGGAGAAGGCAAGATCAACGAAGCACAATCTGCCCCATTAGATAAAAAGACATTAGAAAAAGTATTCATTGCGGCCGCTCAAGAAGCCGCAGTTATAGTCCAACAACGCAAGCAGGCCAAAGCAGGTGGTGGTCAACAGCAAGGACAACGTGGTGGGTTAAGTGTACAGCAAGGCGGAAAGAGCCAAGGTGCTAATCCTCAATTAGCTCAAGCAGTTGGAGATTTAGAACAGCGTGTTAGTAATCTAGAAAAACAAGCTGGTGCTGTTAAGCCAACAAGAAAACGTGCTTAAAAGAACGGCAATCCGCTGTCTTTAGTTGTTTCTAGATTTTCTTTAATAATATTACCGATGATAGTTCTATCAATGGGTTCCAGCATATAAAGTTGTTCAATAGTTATACCACCACGCATGTACCAACACATTTGATATAGACTGCGTTTAATGGCTTCTACCTCTCGATCCATTTTATTAACATATTCAAGGATCTCTTGGGAAGTTAAAGATAGAAGCCTTATCCGAAAAAATTTGATTCGTCAAATGTAAATGGAACTTCAATAGTTTCCGGAGCACCTTTTTCTAACATGTCGGGTGTGCTCTGTATAGTTAACGGTTTGAGTTTATTATTAGAGTTTAGCAAGCCTAATCTATCTTTAATTTTTTCAAATATACTACTGTCGCATTTTTCAATAAACTCTTGTATAAATTCTGGATCCTCTACTATACCAGCTGTACTTTCAATCTTATAGATGGCCTTGCCAACTATTGAAATAGTTTTTTGGCTTAGTTTAGCGAAAGCAGTTTTGAAAGCAGTTACTTTGCTTTCTTCTGACATGTTTTCATCCCTAATAATAGATACTAATCTCTGTGTATCAAATTCGCTTATTTGTGCTTCAGCCTGTGCTTTATAATTTAACGGTTTGATATATACTACCAATTCTGGCGTTACTTCAAATCTGTCATCCCAGCTTATGCCATTTTGTAAAGAATCTAAAACTGTATGTAGATCAACTTCATATTCTGTTGACCCTTCGATAGTAGGATGAGTAATGTTTAGCGTCATTGTGCTTCCGTATGTAGCTAATCGAATAGCACATAACATACAGTCTAAATCAATTTGCGGAATTTCCCAAGCATTGAGTATGTTTGGCATACAACTTTGTATAACATCTACCAGAGCCTGTCCGTTCATTAATGCATCGGGTGTTTTAAATGTTAGCTCGTCTTTTGCCGTCATTGAGTATACTGGATATTCACCTGTAACACTAACGTTGATCGAACCTTCTGGATAAAATTTACCTCCGCTGGGCAACCTGATATAGATCTTAGGCTGTCTTAAGATACTCAATAGCGGGTTAATTTTTACTGCTTGAACAGTTGTTTCTGACATTTTTGCACTCCGATAAATAATATGGCAATCTGATACAGTTATTTATCTACGCACATAACCAGGAATTTTAAACCATGGCCGGAAAAGAAGTAGTCAAAGGTACCTTTGGCAACGAATCAATAGAACTCAATAATGCCGCGACAGAAGCCACTCTCATGGCTTTGCTAAAACTTGCACAAAAAGATAGTGCAATTCTAGCACAAATGGCCAAGCAAGCCGGCATTGATGCTAAAAAGATTGAAGATAGTTTAGAAAAAAGTAAAGACAGCGGCGGAGGTGGTGGAGGTGGCGGCCTAAATTTCCTAGGCGGAGCCGCGAATCTAGCTGGTGGTTTCTTAATGGATATGGTTGGCGGGATTACAAAAACTATAGGTAATCTAGCAGGATTTGCAGATGCATTAATGGATGGAACTGCTAGAGCCAGTGATTTTTTTAAAGCATTTAAAGATCTTCCTTTAGGGTTAGGTTTTTTTGCACAATTACTGGCGGCCGCACAGAAATTTTATGAAGTACAAATTGATACATATCGAAAGATAAGTGAAACAGGTGCAGGACTTACTGGCAGTTTGGTTGGCTTAAGAATACAAGCATTGACATTAGGTCTTAGCATGGATCAATTTGCAGGTATGTTTGCAAAAAATCAAAAAGCATTAGCGGCGTTAGGTGCTAATGCGGCCCGTGGAGCACAAAATCTTGTTGCTATAAACACACAACTGATCAACAGCAATTTGGGTCATCATTTAATGGGATTAGGATATACCTTTGAACAAATTAACGGATTGATTGGAGACTATCTAGCAGTAACAGCAGACGGTGTTAAGGTAAACAGAAGTGCCGCAAGTGAACAAGCTAGGTTAGCCAAAGCCGCTGGCGAATACGGTAAAGAGTTAGATTTTCTTTCAAGGTTAACAGGTGAAAGCAGAGAAGCTCTGCAACAAAAAATGGCGGCAGATGCTCAAGAAGCCAGCTGGAAAATGTATCTAGCAGGATTGCCTGAAGAGCAACAAAAGTTAGCGGCACAGGCAGTTGAACGTGCAAGACTTCTAGGGGGCAAAGGCGGAGTTGATGCAATTAAAGCTATGTTCGTGGGATTTGCTGGTCCTTTTAGTCAAGAAGGACAAACATTTGTTGCAACCATGAACGGCGGTACTAGAGCATTACGAGACATGGTTACCGCAGTAAAAAGTGGTCAAAAGAGTACTACAGTAATGACACAATTAGATAATTTGTTATCTCAAGGAATATCAGATAACATTAAAGATTTAGCTAAATCTAAAAATGCGATATATGCTATGGGGCAAGGCAGTGAAGGCGGCGCAAAAGCCATGCTTGAAATCACAGAAGCCATGAATGTATATACACAGAAAGGAATGACCGAAGCAAGCGCCATTAGGCAAGCTATAATTGATGCACGTGCCAAAGCAGAAGTAGATGCTAAGGCCGCTAAAGCACAAGCCGAAATGGATCTTGCAATGAAGCAGTTAGGTGCAAAATTAGTCATGGCGTTACAGCCAATGATTACAAAATTAGCTGAAATTGGTAGAACTCTAATTGATAGATTTATGAGATTAGTAGATATCTACCTGCCAGATATAGAACATGCCTTAGAACAAGTTGCGGCTTTTATTGAACAAGCATTTAGAGATCCAGACGCGGCTTGGGCAAAAATTTCTGGTTGGTTTAAAGGTATGTTAGCTAAGATGTTAGAAGCATTTTCTCATACTGGGCTTGGACGAATATTGTTTGGCGATGCGGCAGAAAGTTTGGGCAGACAATCTAAGATTGAAGAACTTCACGGCCTTGACGAAATTAGAATGAGAGAGTTAATAGGGAAAACAAATAAGACAGAACAAGAACAAGCAGAGTTAGAATCAATGAAACAGACTATCTCAGAAGGTCGTAAAGCATTAGCAGACGAAATGAGAGATAAAGCTAAAGGATATTTAGATGATTCTAAGATTAATGATGCGGTAGTATCACAACTTGCAGAAAAATATCATAAGACTCAGGCTGAAATATTAACAGCCGCGCAGAATTCTCAATCTGAAATTGGCAAAGATTATCTTAAAACTTGGGACGATGTAAAACAAAAGCAAAAGAAAAAACAAGAAGAAGCTAAGGCAGAAGCTGATAAAATTGAAAAAGGCGATATACCTTTAAGCCAATATAAAAATAAAGTAATTGCTGAATTTGCAAGCGGTACTCCTGGGTCTGGAAAAGGAATACTACAAGATTTTGGAAGAGAAAGCGTAGCAAAATTACATGGTAGAGAAGCTGTACTAACAGAGGAACAGTTAACAAATCTTGCCAAAGGCATACAACAACAATCGAGCGGACCTGTTATAAATGCAGAAATTAATAATTCAGATCTAGTAGTAGAACATTTAATTCAGTTAAATAGACAAGCCGCAATGCAGAATAAGATACTTAATCAGATGGTGGAAAACCAACGTACAATGATTAATCGATCAACAGGCAATAGACTAATGGTATAACCACAATATGAGTTGGAAAAAATATTTCACCCCAGTAGCGACAGGAAACTTTGGCCCTATTAGTGGTCAAACAGGCGCGAGCCCACAACGTGCAAACTACTCAAGTTATTTGCCTGACGTGTATACTGGACATCCTAATCGTCTAGAACGTTACAGTCAGTACGATACAATGGATGGCGACTCAGAAGTTAATGCGGCCTTTGACATCCTAGCAGAATTTTGCTCACAGATTAACGAAGAAAATCGCACACCATTTGAAATTGATTTTCATGATCAGGCTACTCCTACAGAAATCAAGATTCTTAAAAAATATCTGCAACAGTGGTGTAAACTTAATATATTTGAAAAGCGTATCTTTAAAATAGTTCGCAATGTATTCAAATACGGCGACAGCTTTTTCATCCGCGATCCAGAAACACAAGCATGGGTTTATGTAGATCCTGCTAAAGTTGATCGTATTATTGTTAATGAAAGCGAAGGCAAAAAGCCCGAGCAGTATGTTATCCGTGACCTTAATATTAATCTACAATCATTAACAGCAACCAGCATCAATCCAGGAAATCAAAATGCATTACCTGGCGGACAAACTTATGTAACAGGCGGAGCACAGCAACGCGGTATGGTAGGTAGCACACCGCAAAATGCTGGTAACCGTTTTATGATGAATCAAAATCAACATCCTGTTGATGCTAAACACGTTATTCACATTAGTTTAAGCGAAGGCTTAGACAACAATTTCCCATTTGGTAATAGCCTAATGGAAAGTATTTTTAAAGTCTACAAGCAAAAAGAACTGCTTGAAGATGCTATTATTATCTATCGTATACAACGTGCTCCAGAGCGCCGTGTATTCTATATTGACGTTGGTAACATGCCAAGTCACTTGGCTATGGGCTTTGTTGAGCGTGTTAAAAATGAAATTAATCAACGCCGTATTCCTAGTTTAACAGGTGGCGGTTCTAACTTAATTGATTCAAGTTACAATCCATTATCAATTAACGAAGATTATTTCTTCCCACAAACTGCTGAAGGTCGTGGATCTAAAGTTGACGTTCTTCCAGGCGGTACAAACCTAGGAGAAATTGATGATTTACGATATTTTACTAACAAACTCTTTAGAGCTTTGCGTATCCCTAGTAGCTATTTGCCTACTGGTTCGGACGATGGCGGAAGTAATTTTAACGATGGCCGAGTTGGAACAGCGTATATCCAAGAATTGCGATTCAACAAGTATTGCGAAAGACTACAAAGTCTAATGAATTCTGCGTTTAACGAAGAATTTAAAACATACTTGTATAGCAAAGGTATCAACATAGATCCTAATTTGTTTGATCTTAAATTTAATCCTCCACAAAACTTTGCGGCATATCGCCAAGCAGAAATGGACGGTGTGCGTATCAATACATTTGGTAGTATCGTAGCATTGCCATTTATCAGTAAACGCTATGCACTAAAACGCTTCTTAGGACTAACGCAAGAAGAAATTGCAGAAAATCAGGAAATGTGGGAAGAAGAAAATCTTGACACAACTAAACCTATATCCGCTTCTGCTGAAATGCGTAGCGCAGGAATCACAGCTGGCGGAATGGGCGGCGACTTAGATAGCCTAGGACAAGCAGATGAAGGTACTCCAGAAATGCAAGGCGCAGAAGGCGGCGATGCCGCTGGTATAGCACCTACTTCGGGCGGAGCACCTAATGCTCCTGCAGGTGGCGCAGGCGGCGGAGCACCGCAAGGTCCGATGTAATCTGGTAAATACAGATATGCTATTAAACGAATTCATTTACTTTAGCCAAGAAAACGAAGAGATGTCTGACAACGGTCGGTACGATCCGTTAGATGATAAGACTTCTATTCTGCACGATCGAGACACTCGCAAGACACGTCTTACACTACGCATGATTAACGACCTACGCAGAGCGGGCGAAGCACGTGAGCGTGAAACTAAAGAAAATTTAATAGTAGTAAGACAGATGTACGCTATGCCAACTGAAGAAGAAGGCGGCGGAGGCGGACTTGTATAAAGTATCGATTTAACTTTATTTTATCCGACTTAAATATTTTAGACAAAAATCAAATCAAACTTAATAAAAACAATTAAGTTTCGACATCTCTAAAGCCAAAACGAGCCGTTTTTGGCCTATTTCGCATAATTAATATACATGAGCTGTAAATATGCTTATATATTATTCACCCCTTGACAAATCAACAGGAGAAACCCGCAATGAATAAATTTGAACAATTACTTGACTATATCGTCAACGAAGAAAAGGAAAAAGCTGAAGAGTTATTCCACGAGATCGTTGTTGAAAAGAGTCGTAGCATTTATGAAAACCTAATTTCTGAAGAAGCAGAAAAAGAAGATGAAGATCTAGAAGAAGAATCTGAAGATGAATCTGAAGATGAAACTAAAGATGATGATCTAGAAGAAACTTTTGGTATGGATGACGATGCTGGTGCAGAAGACGGCGAAATTGGTGGCGATGCTACTGACGACTTCAATGCTGATACAGCAGATACAGACGGTCCAGGCGCTGAAGACGGTGCAGAAGAAGGTGGCGAAGAAGGTGCCGCATCTGCAGAAGACGTACAAGATCTTGCAGACGCTTTAGAAGAACTAAAAGCTGAATTTGAAAAGCTAATGGCTGGTGAAAAGCATGAAGAAGAAGAAAATCCAGACGTCCACGGTGGCGCTCTAGATGATTTTGACATGGACGGTAAGCCTAGCGATGAAGAAGGTAGTGAAGAATCCGAAGACGAAGGTATGAATCCAATGGAAAGCCGCCAACGTGTTCGTGAGTATACAGAAACTGTAGGCAAGCCATACGGTTCAGGTAACGGCATTTCTAACAAGTCTGAACAAGGCGACGGAAAAGCTGGTCCAATCAACGCAAATCCAAAAGACCGTCCAAGCGGTGGTAACGTAAGTGCCCACAATATCGCTCAAGGTAAAACAGCCAGTGATTCAAATATCAAAGGCGGCGAAGGTCTAGTTGGTGGTGTTAAAGGCAAGTTCACAAGCCCAAATACACACAACGTAGATGGCGTTAAATCAGGTATCAAAACAGTAACTAAGCAAGGTGCAGGTTACCCAGGCAATAACAAAACAGCAGGTCCAGTAGGATCAGGCAGTGGCGATAAAGCTGGTCAAACATCTGTAACTGGTACTAAGTCTATTGTAGACCACAAGCAAGGTTAATTTTAGGTGACTAATAAGATGCAATTTTTACGCGAACACCTTAGCTTTGATCAAGCTAATGCGGTCGTAGAGAGCGATGACAAGGATGGCAAAAGCCTTTATCTAAAAGGTATTGCTATCCAAGGCGGTATTCGCAATCAAAACCAGCGGGTTTATCCAGTCAAGGAAATCGAATCTGCGGTCAAGACTCTAAACGACCAAATTCAGAATGGTTATAGTGTTCTCGGAGAAGTTGATCATCCAGATGACCTTAAAGTAAATTTAGATCGTGTTTCACATATGATCACTCAAATGTGGATGGACGGTCCAAACGGATATGGCAAGATGAAAATTTTGCCTACTCCAATGGGACAACTAATTCGTGTTATGCTTGAAAGCGGAGTAAAACTAGGCGTGAGTTCGAGAGGAAGCGGCAACGTGGACGATCGCTCAGGCAATGTTTCCGATTTTGAGATTATTACAGTTGACATAGTTGCTCAGCCAAGCGCACCTGGTGCATATCCTACACCTGTTTATGAGCATCTCATGAACACACGTGGTGGATATCGTGCATTACAAGTGAGCAAAGAAGTGAAAGAAGATCCTAGGGCACAGAAGCATCTCCGCGAGGCGATGTTGAGTATTATCAGTGGCCTTAAAGCCTAAGGAGAAATAAATGGACGCATTCAAACAGTTAGTAGAAAGTGGTGTGATCAGCGAAGAAATTCGTAGCGATCTAGAGACCGCTTTTGCAACTAAGATTCAAGAGAATCGCGACCAAGTAACCGCTGAACTAAGAGAAGAGTTTGCACAACGCTACAATCACGATAAAGGTGTTTTAGTTGAGTCAATCGACAAATTAGTTAGCGAACGCTTAGCCGCAGAGCTAGGTGAGTTTGCGCAAGATCGCAAGGCTTTGGCCGAAACCAAAGCTGAGTACAAGCGTAAAATGACAAGTGATTCCAAAACAATGGAATCTTTTGTTATGACTCAGTTAGCTAGAGAACTTGTGGAATTTCAAAACGACCGTACAAAGGTTGCAGAGAACTTCCAAAAGATGGAACAATTCGTTATTAACGCATTGGCCAAAGAGATTTCCGAGTTTGCACAAGACAAGAAGGACATAGTTGAAGCGAAAGTTAAACTTGTTCGTGAAGCCAAGAGCAAATTTGCTGAAGTTAAGAAAGAATTCATTAAACGTAGTGCCGGACTTGTTAAAGAAACTGTCGGTCGTCAACTTACAACTGAGCTTGCTCAATTGAAAGAAGATATCGAAAGTGCTCGTACAAACAATTTTGGACGTCGTATTTTTGAAGCATTTGCACAGGAATTTCAACATTCTTACCTTAACGAAAAATCTGAAACAAGTCGCTTGTTAAAGATTGTAGATAAGAAAGAACAAGAAATTGCCGAAGCACAAGAAGCCGTTGCTAAAGTACAAGCCATTGCTGAATCCAAGGAACGCGAAATTCGCATTGCAAAAGATTTAATGGAACGTACAAAAGTAATGAGCGAGCTATTAGCACCTTTAAGTGCTGAGAAGAAGAATGTAATGAGCGAACTACTAGAGTCTGTACAGACTGCTAAGTTAGCTACAGCATTCGACAAATACCTACCCGCAGTAATGGAAGGCGAAAGTCGTAAACAAAAGCAAGTTATTGCCGAAAGCAAACAACAAGCCGCTGTTACTGGCGATCGTGAGGTAAAAAATCAGCCTGAGGTAGGCTTTGACAACATTGTTGACATCCGCAAGTTAGCGGGTTTGGCAAAGTAATTTTAAGGAGAAAATGATGTCACAACTTCTGAACGAAAGATGGTCAGAAACCAAAGAAGCCCTATTAGAGGGTTTACAAGGTAACCGTCGTGCCTCCATGCAAACATGCTTGGAAAATACACGTCGTCACCTATTAGAAAGTGCAACAGCAGGTGCTACATCTGCAGGTAACGTTGCAACACTTAACCGCGTAATCCTACCAGTGATTCGTCGTGTTATGCCTACAGTTATTGCTAACGAAATCGTTGGCGTACAACCAATGACTGGCCCAGTTGGTCAAATCCATACTCTACGTGTTCGTTACGCAGACAATGGTTCTGACGTTACAGCTGGTGAAGAAGCATTGAGCCCATTCAAGATCGCTCAAGCCTATTCTGGTAACGATAACGCAAGTTATCCAAAAGCTCAGACAACTGCGGCTCTTGAAGGTACACCAGGTAAGCGTATGAGCATTCAAATCTTGAAAGCACCTGTCGAAGCTAAGTCACGCAAGCTATCAGCTCGTTGGACCTTCGAAGCCGCTCAAGATGCACAAGCGCAACAAGGTATTGATATCGAAGCAGAAATCATGGCCGCTTTAGCTCAAGAAATTACAGCTGAAATCGACCAAGAAATCCTAGCTTCTCTACGTGGTTTAGCAACTACAGAAGAAACATATGATCAGTCATTAGTTTCTGGTACAGCTACATTCGTTGGTGATGAGCATGCCGCATTGGCAATTCAAATCAACCGTGTTGCTAACAAGATTGCTCAACGCACACGTCGTGGCGCAGGTAACTGGGCTGTTGTAAGTTCACAAGCACTTACAATTCTTCAGTCTGCAACAACATCAGCATTTGCACGTACTACAGAAGGTACATTCGAAGCTCCAACAAACACCAAGTTCGTTGGTACATTGAACAACGCAATGCGCATTTATGTTGACGCATACCTAAGCGACACAGGTCAAGACGCTAACCAAGTTCTTATTGGTTATAAAGGTCCAAGCGAGGCAGATGCCGCCGCTTTCTATTGCCCTTATATTCCATTGATGAGTTCTGGTGTTGTTCTTGATCCAGCAACATTTGAACCAGTAGTTGGCTTCTTAACACGCTACGGCTATGTTGAGTTGACAAACACTGCTTCATCATTGGGTAACGCCGCTGACTACCTAGGCAAGGTATCTATTGTATCTGCCAACGTAAGCTTCAAGTAATCCAAGGCTTTAAAGCAAATAAGAAGGGCTCTTCGGAGCCCTTTTTGTTGACCACTATAAATATACTTGCTCAGAAGAGTTTGTAGCGGTTCCCATCCGCGCAGTGGCTAGAACCCACCTAACATTAAGGAGAAATTAAAATGGCACATGGTTTAAAAATTTCAAGAGCTAATTCAGTTCAAGTTGATCAAGCAATTGGTCCACAACAGGTTTCTTATGCTTCTAGTACTTCTACTACAGCTACAGTCTATGAAGGCGGTACTGGTGGTTATGTTTCAGGCACAACAAGTCTAGTAATTTTAGTTAATTACAAAGACAGTGCAGGATATCTACACACTGATGGTCAGATTACAAAACAAAAAGGCAGTCATCTGTTCAATGTACAAAGCGCAAGCAGTGGTACAGCAAGTTTGACACGTTGCACTCTAGTAGGTGGTTCAAGCCAACCAACTTTATCTGCAAGTCAGATGTATATCAGAGCAGTAAGCCCAACAGGCGATCAATTTTTTGCGACACGTATCACAGATCGTTTCGTGTATGATGCAAGCAGTCACAAGTATCCATTTGTATTGGGTACTCCAAGTGCAGTAACATATATTGATTCAACATCAACCAATGGTGTAACTTTCTATGCCGCAGGAACTACTCAAGTAGTAGGACCTTTTGCAGTCGTAGAAGGCGCTTAATTTAAAGGACCCTTCGGGGTCCTTTCTCGTATGTTAGAAATCCAAACCAGTCTAGATTGGAGCTCTGTAGAAACAGAGATAAAAAACTTAGGTAGCACATTACCTATGTTCAAAGGCGACATTAAAAAACTCTGCGACAGCATACGTCCGGAAATATCAAAACTAAGCGGCCTAGAAGTAGAACACAGGCGCATACGCAGTACTGCTACACATCGTTATTGTCAGCAACAAGTACAAAAAATCAACGAAACTCTAAAACTCTTCCAGAAATTCCACCTTATGGCCCTGCTCTCACAGTAGGTAAATACGGCATGTCCAATTTATTCTATCCAAAAACAATAGTGCAATACGCTGAATATCCAGAAATGAACATCAGCTGGACCAATAATTTCAACACAGATATAGTTGATAATCCTAGTTATAATTTTGCAACCCCAGGACAAAATTCCGGATCTACTAATGTATTGTCAACAGTCAAACCGTTAACCCATGTTGCGAATCCTACTAGGGGCCCTAAGTTAGATAAGACATATTATCTAAAATGTACTAATTTTGGAGTAAACAGTTTGCCAGATACTATAACAGGCATAACACTAACTCTTAACACACAGAGAAATCAAAAAATCGTTGATGAAACGATATGTCTATTATTAAATGATCAAATTATAAGTGACAATAAAACAAATTTATCTGCAGGTCCATATTCTATTGACGGACATATGAACATACAGAACATTGCGACATACGGCGGCCCAAACGACATGTGGGGAACTAATCTAACAAAAACAATGCTTATGGATCCAAGTTTTGGAGTTCTATTACGCTTTGCCAGCAACCCTATGTATCCGCACAAAGAGGGCATGTTATTATATCAAATAACCCTTGAAATATCGCCCGACAACTACTTTAGACTTGAGCCAGATGATGTTGAATTTATCACAGAAGATGCTATCAACGACTTGGTTTTTGTTAATGAGTAAAAATAAATAAAGGGTAAAGGAATAATTATATGACTACCAATGTCGTTCGTGTACCCGGCAAATATACAATACAAGCTTCTCCAACTATCACACTAGATCCTAGCGGTGGAATAGGAGTTACTACGGGTACCGTAATCATCAATGGTAGTCTTAGTGTATTGGGCCAGACAACAACAGTTGCATCTACTAACGCCCAAATTAAAGACAATGTTTTAACTTTAAACTCTGGAGAAACTAATTCCTATGTTACATTAGGTACCTCAGGATTAATTATTGATAGAGGTAACGGTGCAAGTTTATCAAATGCCGCTACTCTATTGTTTAATGATCAAGCAGGTAATGATGGATTTACATGGCATACTTCCGACATATCAGGTCGTGGTATATTTGAATTTAAAGTAAGCGGTGGCGTAACTGCTATACGTACAAATGCGATACGTATCGACGAAAACTCTGCTCCACGTGTTGGTGGATATCCTCGTTTAAACATTTTTGGATCAGACAATCCTGGTTCAGTTATTTCTGTTGCAGGAACAGCCAACTACGAAACTCGTGTTATTGACAAAGATGACATTCCAAACAAAGCCTATGTAGATATACAGATTGCCGCTAACCAAGCATCAGTTGATAACATTAGAGAAATTAAACAAGGACCAAACGGTAGTCAAACATTTGTTTTATTAAATGATGTTAGCGTTACAGGAAGTCCGAGTAATGTACAAATTGGTGTTAACAATACTCCAATTGTAACGATTGCCGCTGGGTCAATAACATTTCCCGGATTGAGTTTTTCAACAAACACAATTACTTCAGAAGATCCAAGCGGTATAGCAAACTTATATTTAGAACCATCAGGCACAGGTTCTGTTTATGTTCGTAACGCCTTACAGTTGGTTAACAACCCACAACCGCCCGCATCAAGCACAAATACAACAGTTTTATATGCTACAGGAACCGTAGGACCAGGTGGCACAGGTGTTTATTACTTAAATACCTATGCGTCAGGAGAATTCATATCACGTAAACGTGCTATCATTTACGGACTAATATTTTAAGGATAAGAAATGGCAATACAGAGCACACAAATAACACAAGCTGGAAATCCTGCAACACAGGTATTTCTATCTTCTGGTCAAAACGCAATTACTACAATGATAGTATGTAATACATCTTCCACAGTCAGTGCGGTTATGGACATGTATGTAGTATCATCAGTAAGCGGTCTAGCTGTTGGTCCCCAAACACAAATCTTAAACAGCATTTCTATTCCTGCGACAGAATCATTTGTAATGGCTGAAGAAAAATTTATTTTAGAAAACAACGACAGTATCTATGTTAGATCCTCAGTTGCAGGTGCCCTAACAGTAACAGTAAGCACAGTGAGTACCGCTTAATGAAATTTGTAAAACGTTTAAATTTAAATCCAAAACGTCCTTTCAGTACAAACTTTGCAGTTGAAATTGATGGGCGTATTCGTACTGATTCTGTAGCTGAGTTACAGCTACCGTCCGGGACAGCCGCCCAACGAGTCCAAACATATAACAACGGACAGATAAGATATAATAAAGATTTGAATGAGATTGAAGCTTATGTAAACGGCACATGGGAAATCCTACGCACCAGAAGACAAGGTAATATACAATTTCAAACAGTAGCAACTGGAGATTATATCAGTTCTATATATGGACCATTGAGTGTAAGATTAGATCCTACTAAACCACAAAATGTCATGTTGTACGTAGACAATGTCTATCAAGTACCTAATGTAAACTATACTCTTGCAAATGATTATGTTCAAACAAAAGCAACAGTAGGTGTTACTAATCCTGGTGTTACAACTATTACTCTTGTTGATCATACAGATGTTCAAGTTGGTTCTGTGGTAGGTGGAGATACAGGAATCGCTCCAGGAACTACAGTAGTAAGTTTGAGCACAAACACAACTGCGGTGCGTATTAGTTCAGCTACTTTAGGAAGTATCAACGCCAGCACATTCTTAACTTTTAGTTTTTCAACTGGAACTTATGCAGTATTTTCAAGCCCAGTTCCTGCCAAACCTATATATGCTCTGATCGGATTTGACGGCTACTACCCACCTTTTGAAATCTAATGGTAAATATATGTGATGCTGAATTTCAGCAGAACATACTGTGGTAAACCCGCAATGTAAGGTGGTTATCCGTGCAACACGGTGTATTGAGGAGCTTCTATGGCCGTAGGTCGAATTACAGGTCCGTTACTTGCAAGTAATTTGCTTCGTGACGGTGTTAACTTAGCAGTTGAAACACAACTACTCTACTTAGATGTTACTAATGGTCGCATTGGTGTCCAAACATCCAGTCCTCAATATACACTAGACGTAAACGGTACAGCAAATCTTGCTAACCTAATAGTTCAAAACACCAGCACATTTGGACTTCTAACAATAACAAAAACAGCATCAAGTGGAACACTAGGTTCTACACTTGGTCCTATTCATATTAGTCCTGCTCCGGGCAATAGCACAATAATTGATTCAGATGCATTAGTCAAAGGTAACTTACACGCTACTGGTAACATTACTGCTGACGGTAATATCCAGCTAGGTATTTCAACAGGATCAGATACCTTAGCAGTTGGCGCAGAAATTATTTCTGATCTAATTCCAAAATATCCAAACACAAATAACGTAGGTTCTCCTACCAATCCTTGGCTAAATGGTTACTTTAACAGAATCCAAGCTGGAAATGTAGAAGTATACGGTAGTACAATTACAAATATCTTAGCCGCACAAGGCATAGATATTACACCACAAGGCGGTCCTTTAAATGTATACGGCGAAGTCCGTGTTTGGGGTCAAAATCCTTTAGGTACTTCTCCTGTAACTGCAAACGTATTATATGTTAACGAAAGCGGTAGTGATACCAATGACGGTGGCGCAATGGACCCAAGCCGTGCTTGCCGTACAGTTAGTGGCGCAGTAAGAAGTCCGTTGTATAAAGAAGGTACAAGTATTAAAGTAGCACCAGGTCATTATAGAGAAAACAATCCTATATTGATGAAACAATATACATCGGTTATTGGTTCAGACCTACGTACCACAATTATCGAACCAATGAACAAGACACAAGACTTGTTCCATGTTCAATCAGGTTGCTATGTTGCACAGCTGATGACATACAACGGACGTTCTGGACGATTCCCAGGCGGTCCTGGTTATGCTCCTGGTACTAACAGAGGCGCGTATGCTACAGCGTTTCCTCCACAAGTCAATGGTGCAAAGATTGACCTGTTCCACTCACCATACATACAAAACGTTACAAACCAATCTGGTCCATGGTTGTATGATGGTACTATGTTTGTACCAAATCAAACTATTCAGATTCCTGAAGCTATCGGCACAGCAACTTATCCAAGCAACACAACAACATTTGTAGTCACACTTTCTACAGGATCTGTTTATGTGGGACAAAGTATCAATGGCGGACCTCCTGACCCAGGATTCCAAAATGCTCGTACACTGCTTTTAGCTAACGAAGCTTTTATTCAAGAGCAAACTGTAGCTTACGTTGATCAGACATTTGGCGGACCATTCCAATATAATTCTGTAAAATGTGCAAGAGACACTGGTCTTATTGTTGACGGGTTAGGTCTAGATTTAATTTACAATAGCACCAGCCAGTCTGTATTTGCAGGTTTGCAATATTGGAGCCAAGGTAGCTACACAGGAAACATTGCCAGTGAAGTAACTACAACAACTAATACATTCAATTATATTAGTTCATTAGCACAACAAATTGTAAGAAATATTGCAACTACACACTATCAAAATACAATCACACAGGTAACAAATTTACCTGCAGGTGCTATTGGGGATGCCACAACAGTTGGCAAATTGTTTACCACTGTTACAAATATTATTACCTATGGCACAGCTGGTATAACAGATAAAATTATTCCTAACGGTACTGCTATTAGTACAAGCACAAGTACTGTTGCCGCTTACAATTTATTAGAAGCAAATAAATCATTCTTGCAAGCAGAAGCTATTGCTTACATTTCTGCTAATGCTCCAACATTTAACTACAGCCAATCAAAATGTAAACGAGATGTTGGCTATCTAGTAGACTGTGTTGCCTTTGACTTATTAAGAGGCGGTACAAGACAATCTGTACAAGCAGGTGTAGTCTACTACGGTTATTCAAATACAACTCAACTGCCTAACGAGATTAGTCAAACTACATTAGCTTATCAATACATGAAATCTGTAATAAGCGCAGTAGTTCAAAGTCAGCAGTTAGTATCATTCTACCAAAGCGATGTTAGCCAGGTCCTAAATAATTCAGCTCCTGGATCAGCTACAGCGGCCGCTACAATTAGCGCAAACATTGATGTTATTACTAGACTAATCAACGTTGGTCCTGCCGGTGCTCCTAGCCTAGTACCAATTGGCTTAACAGAAACAGCTGACACTGGTTTATTAAATGCCTACGCTTTATTGAATGCTAACAAAGCATTTATTATAGCCGAAGTTGTTGCTTATACAAGTAGTTTGCCTAACTTTATCTATAACAGAGAAAAATGCTATAGAGATACAGGTATCATTATTGAGAACGTTAGCTTTGATGCCCTAGTGGGCGGAAATGCAAAAGCAATTGAATCTGGTCTTGCATACTACAACGGAGTTACTTCAGTAATTGCAGGTCAAGAAACTCAAACTGTTGCGGCAATTAATTATATTTCTTCTTTAACTAACGCAATTATTAATAACATGCCTGCTCCTAACTTGTTAGGATCTACAGCAACACAATCGCAAGTTATTAACTATTCTTTCCCAGGCGGAAGTATTGCCCAAGCATCGTTAGACAATGCGTTCCAGACTATTACTTCAATAATCACAAATGGTCCAGATAGTGCTCCAGAAAGTTTCTTAGGTTGCGCACCTGATCCATATTACATGAGCGCAGAAATTCTGTTGCAACAAAATAGAGCGTTCATACAGAATGAAGTTGTTACATATCTAAATCAACAGTTCTTAACATTCCCATTCAATACTGCTAAATGCTATCGTGATGGTGGATTGATTGTTGATTCTATCGCACTTGATTTGTTGTTCCCAACTGCTACTGACAGCCAAAGTAATTTTGCTGGATTACAATATTGGTCACAAGGTAGTTACACTGGGTTAATTCCAAGTGAAATTACCACAACAACTAATGCAATCACATATCTAAGTAGTCTTGCACAGAAAATTATTCTTAACGACACAAGTGGTCCAAGATATCAAAATGGCGTTTTCCAAGATACATCTGTAGCATCAAGCACAGCAGACGTAGCAACATCTATTGGTACTAATTTTAGTTTGATTATTGATATTTTAAACAATGGAACACAGGGGATTACTGATATGGTAGTTCCAAGTGGATCTGCTTCTTCGGCTCCTCCTATAGTTCATGCTTATACTCAACTACAAAATAACAAAGCATATCTACAATCAGAAGTTGTTGCCTACGTTAATAGCATAGCAACACCTGGATTTACTTATGATGAAGCAACTTGTTTTAGAGATGCTGGTTACATAATTGACAGTATTAGTTTTGACTGCTTGTACGGCGGTAATCGTCAAAGTATCATGAGCGGTGTTTACTATTACAGTTTCAATGCCGCATCAAGTGTACAAACATCTGCTGAAACAACAGCGACATTGGCCGCTTATAATCATTTAAGTTCTATTATTCCTGGTATACTTACTGCTACTCCTGTACCTAGAACTCAAAACAATTTAATAGATCAAGTTATTGATCTTCCTCCTGCAACACAAGCAGAAGTTAGTTTAGCACAAGCTAAGATAGCTAAGATTGTTAATATCATTCAACATGGTCCTAGCGCGGCTTCGAGCAAGACCCCAATTAGTTTAGTAGCCAGCACAACTGCTACTATTCAAAACGCTTATGCATTGTTAGAAGCCAACAGAGATTTCATTGCAAACGAAATGGTACAGTTTGCACAGAACACTTACAACGGTAGTGGCTTCCAATACAATCAAACCAAGTGTTCACGTGATACAGGTATTTTAGTTGACGGTTTTATAACAGATTTGGGTTGGTCTAAAAATGGTTACACAAATACACAGTTTGCGGGTTTACAATATTGGAATCAATCAGGTTACACTGGTCAAATTGCTAATGAGTTAACCACAACCACTGCGGCTGTAAATTATATTTCAAGTCTAGCACAAAAATTAGTAACAAACAATGCCAGCGGTACAAGATATCAAAATACAGTAACACAGGTTATCAATCTTCCTGCCGCGACAGCCGCAGAAGCTACCTTTATTGCTGGCGATTTCCAAGTTATTACAAATATTTTAACAACAGGCACAGTTGGTATCACAGATAAAGTTGTTGCTAATAGTCTTTCAATCGTATCTTCAAATGCACAAAATGCCTATAACATTTTACAAGCTAACAAATCTTATTTGCAAGCAGAAGGTGTTGCATTTGTTGAAGCAACTAAGACACAGAGTTTTGTTTACAATCAAACAAAATGCTTCCGTGATACTGGTTTAATTGTTGACACTATTTGCCAAGATTTGATGTTTGCTACAACAAGCAGTCAATCAACTTTTGCAGGTTTACAATACTGGGCACAAACAACAACATCTATTCCTGGCGAAGTAACAACTACAACCAACGCTATCAATTATGTTTCAAGTTTAGCACAAAAGATTATTGTTGGTGACAAAACAGGTACAAGATATCAAAGTGCTGTAGCCCAAACTACAAGCACAAGCCTAGCATATGGTAGTGCTACTGAGCAGTCTAAACTATCTAGTGAGTTTAGTATTATCACTAATATCATTAATAATGGTACTACAGGTGTTACTGATCAAATCGTTCCAAACGGTTATACTACCAGCACAGTTGCTACTACATGGAATGCCTACAATTTATTAGTGGCCAATATTCCATACTTACAAGCAGAAGCCATTGCATACATTACTGCAACTTCTCCTTCATTCTCATATGATCATACCAAGTGTTCACGAGATGTTGGATACATGGCAACCAGCGTAGCATTTGACTTATTATACGGTGGTAACAAACAAGCTATCCAAAGCGGTGTTTACTACTATAACTACTCAACTACAGTATCTACAATACCTACTGAGAAACCTCAAACACTTGCGGCTTATAACTATCTAAAAACTTTAGTTGCTAACATTGTAACAAATACACCTGTTACTCCAAGTAAAGGTAACACAGCAGTTCAATACATCAATGCAGAACCTGCTACAGCTAACGAAGTAGCGGCTCTACAAGCATCTATCAATACGATCACTAACATTATTACTAACGGTCCTAGCGTTGCTCCAACACTATCTCCAATTTCATTAACACCAAGTAATAATATAGCGGTTGGCAATGCAGTAGATTTATTGCAAGCCAACAGAGTATTCATCCAATCTGAACTTGTTGCATGGATCGACAGCACTTACGGTGACTTTATCTATGACATGGCCAAGTGCTATAGAGATATTGGATACATGGTTGATTCTGTAAGTTTTGATCTATTGTATGGCGGTAACAGACAAGCCATTACCAGCGGTGTTTACTACTATTCATTTAATGGTGGTACAGCTATTCCAGGCGAAAGCCAACAAGTACAAGCGGCTTATCAACGCCTTGGCGGAATACTAGGTGATATCATTACCAATACCCCAGTAACTCCAAGCGTAGGTAATCTAACTCCACAACAGTTTAATGGATTCTCAGCAACATTAGAAACTGCTGATGCGTTAAATGCAATGGTTGAACTATTGTTGAACATTATCAATAATGGACCAAGCGCCGCTGGACCAAAATTACCAATCGGCCTAGTACAAAATACAGATACAAATATTGTATATGCTCAAAACTTATTGTTATTGAATAGACAGTTTATTAGAGATGAAATCATTGCTTATGTAAATGATACATTCCCTAACTATCAAGGCAACAACGGTTTCAATTACGACCAATCAAAATGTTTTAGAGACACGGGATTGATCATTGATGCTATCAGTCAAGATTTATTAGTTGGCGGAAATAGAAAAACTATCGAAGCTGGTGTAAGTTATTGGACAGGCAACACTAACGTTGTTTACAATGAGTTGCCACAATTTAATGCCGCACTAAGTTATATCAAGTCATTAGCTAATCAGATCGTTCAAAATCAAACAGTATCCTCATTGAGCGGATACCCACAAGTAGTTAATACATATTTTGGTGGTGGTATCTATGCTATTAATAACATCAACAGATTGATAGATACATTTACAACCATAGTAACCAAAGGTATACAATTTGCTCCTATCGGCTACGAGGGTGCAGGTGCATTCTCTGCACTAAGCCCAACCAGTGCAGACTATACACAAGTAGCTTCAACAGTATTGCAAGCTACTCAAGTTGGGGACAACGAATATCAAATTACATTGAACGTTCCAACTCAAGGTCCTGGTATTAACCAAACAATTTATTTTGGTCAGACCAGCGTTTATCCTTTACAAGACAAAGATGTACCAGACATTTGGTCACAGCGTAAAGTTGACCCATGGGGATCTATCGGTGGTAGCTTAGTTGACGGCGGTGTAATTAGTGATCGTTCACCAATTCAATCATTTGTTTATGATGCGTTTACACAGTTGAACCAAGGCGGTATTGGTATACACATTACTAATAACGGATACGCACAGTTAGTTTCTGTGTTTACAATTTTCTGCGGAACTTCTGTGCTTGTAGAAAATGGTGGTATCTGTTCTATTACTAACTCTAACGCTAACTTTGGTGATTATTGTTTAGTATCTAAAGGATACGGTAAGCGTAGCTTCTTTGGTGAAGTTACGAACCCGCCAGTACTACCTTACTATCCAAATGGTTTCTATCCACAAAGCCAGATAGTAGAAGTGTATGTTCCTGATCCAGCAAACAGACCACACATTGGTCAGATTATGGAAGTTGAAGTTCCAGAAACTTATACTAACTCACAAGGATTACCTGGCTTCTTGTCAGCGATTGTTAATACAAGCAGTTTGACTACCAGTAGTATTACTATTAACGGTATTGACACAACTGGTATCGTTATTGGACAATCATTATATGCACGTGACCAATACGGTAGCTATGCAGATTTACTTGGTAATCAATATATTACTACCGGAACAACAATTACAGATGTAAACTTCCAATCTATTACATTAAGTAATCCTATTAACGCAGGTGGAGGTGACCCTGCAAACGCTAACTTCTTTACAATGTATATTACAGGTAATGCTTATTATACAATTAGAGGAAGTACTCTTGCACCTGACCCTATTGCTCCTGGAACAAAATTAATTGGTGCAAGTGCAACCTCACAAGGCAATGATCAAACAATTGAAGAAATACAAGCTATCAATTATCTAAGTTCGTTAACTAACAGTATTGTTTCTAACAAATTGATCAATACATATCAATCAACAATAACACAGTTTACAAATATTGCTTTAGCAACTGGTAATCAAGCTACAGTAAGAATGGGACAACTGTTCTCAACTTTAGAAACTATTATCAATAATGGTCCTAGCTCTGCTCCTACCGTTTCTACAACAGGTATTGTTGCTCCGGGTGCAGGAGATGCTTCATCATTACTTGAATCTAATAAGTCGTTCTTGCAAGCTGAAATTATTGAATACATCAATAACTTGTATTTTGTATATGATCATGCTACATGCAAACGTGACTTAGGTTACATCTTAGATGGTTTTGCATATGACGTTGCGTTCCAATCTAACTATCAAGCTATCAAGTGCGGACAGGCTTATAATAGAAATGTTGCCGGAAGCCAATATGTATTGAATTTTGAAAAATCACAAACAACAGATGCTATTAGCAAGCTAGGTGCTGTAACTAACCAGTTGGCTGGTATTAGTACAGTTACTCAAGCGATTAGTGTTATTAACTTAGACTCTATCTACGTACAAAATATCATCAATGGTGGTGATGTTGCGGGTCCTGCATATTCTATGCCAGCTCCTGCAGGATTAGATTCTGGTATCGTTGGTGCTATTAGTTTGATTAACAATAACGTAGCTTACATGATTGAAGAATTAATTGGATGGATCAACTATACATATCCATCATACACTTACGACCAAACAAAATGTAAGAGAGATATGGGCTATGTTTTAGAAGCAGTACAATGGGACTTAATGCTAGGTACCAACTACCGTGCTGTCAAAGCAGGGCAAGCATACTATAGAGGTAATGCCGGCAATGTATTGAGCAATGAAAAACCAGAAACAGAAGCCGCATTTAACTTTATCAGAGATAATTCTTTAGCATTGTCAGCAGTTATTGCCAGCTCAACAGCTACACAGGTGTTAACAAATGACATCGCTACTATAAACAACATCCTACAGAATGGTACAAGTGTAAGTCCAACAGTTACATATACTTTACCTGCTAATATTGCTACAGGATTTGACAGCGCAAGTTTATTATTACAAAATAACATCGCTTTCATCCAAGCAGAAGTTGAAGCGTATGTTTACACAACTTACACAGCCAGTGGATTTACATACGATAGAACTAAATGCAAACGCGATGTAGGTTATTTGATGCAGGCCATCATCTATGATATTACCTATGGTGGTAATTCAATGAGTGTTGATGCCGCATTGACATATTTCAACGAAGCCAACAATAATGTTAGCGTTATTCCAAACGAAGAAGCACAGACAGTAGCCGCTATAAATTATATCAATACGATTTGCCAACGGATTATCGCTAATTTGTCTCCAGCGACATCTTATCAAACATCTAATATTGTAAATCAATATAAGAACAATGCATACATTAATGGATTAAATGCAAGTTCAGCACTGGCTAATCTTGTTACAGAGATGAGCAACATAGTAGAAAATGGTCCTGGCTCAGCACCGATCATTACTACTCCTGATGTAAGCTGGGTTACTCCTGTAACATTGGCGGCGGCTAATGCTATTATTAATAATGCAGATACTGCGGCCAGTGAGGCAATTACATACATCAATCAAAATTACAATGTGTTTACATATAACCAAGCGTCATGCCGTAGAGATGCAGGTTATATCATCCACGCATTGATATACGATTTAACATATGGCGGTAACTGGCAAACTGTTGATTCAGGAGGTCTATATTGGAGCGGATCTGTTTCATTGATTCCTGGAGAAATCTCACAGACTGCTGGAGCATGGAACTATCTATTGTATCTAATGGGACAAATTGTTCAGAACCAAGCTCCTGCACAAAGTTATCAAAACACATATTCACAATTTACTAATGGTGCTGTTACTAACGGCGCAAATGCGATACCTACATTAACTACATTAGTTGGAATTTTAACAACCATAGTACAGTTTGGTACAAGTTTTGCACCTACAATAGTTTATCCAAGTATTAGCCAAGCAAGCTCAACACTTGCCGGAATATACAACATTATCGAAAGTCAGAAAACCAATCTGATAAATCAGGTAATTAGTTATATTGATAGCAAGTACAATGGATTCGAGTATAATCAAGCTCTATGTAAACGAGATGTTGGTTACATTGTTGATGCTATTTCAGCAGACTTACAGAGTGGTGGAAACTACAATACTGTATTGGCGGGACAAAGTTATTATGCTCGTGCAGGAACACATCACTATGTGGAACTAGAAGATAATATTTCAGATGCTACTCTGTTCCCAGACAAAGCATTGTTGAATTTCTATCAACGTTCTTACATGTCTGCATCAGGATACCTATTTGAGTACGTAGGTGCTGGTTCTAACTATGGCGCATTGCCACAAGTTGGTCGAGCAGATCCTATACAAGAAAGAGAAACAATACAGTTGAACAACGGTAAAGTGTTCTTCACATCAACTGACCAGAACGGTGACTTCCGTATTGGTCCGGGATTGGTAATTAGCCAGGCAACTGGTGTGTTATCAGGTCGTACGTTTACCAAGTCATTGTTCGCTAACTTGACACCGTTCATCTTAGCAATTGAAGGAATATAAGGATAACATAAAATGGCACTAATTCCATTAAACACGTTTAAGACAAAAACTTTTGTCTTAACAACACAAACAAACACAACAGTATATACAGCACCGGTTGGCGTAACATCGATTGTATTGATGGCCAACGTTGCTAATATAACAACGGCTACTACAGCAGGCGTTACTTTTGCACATCACAGAAATCTTCCGGTGTTGCCCGATGCGCAAGGTAACGGAGGGCAGGCGGCAAACGTCACTACTGAATTAGTTGCTGATTACGGTATACCTCCAAACGATGCATCTAATCTGTTGTCAGGAAAGATGATTATCGAAAGTCTAGACAGTATTATCTGCTATGCCGACACTCCAAATTGTCTAAAATTAGTTTTGAGTATTCTAGAGACAGCAAACGCATAATAGGGAATTAAACAATGCCAACATTACTAAGCGGTCGCGTAAAATTAGCCAGTCCTGGTACTAATTATACCGTCATTAATAACTACATCAGCCTTAGCCAAGCACAGGCAGGGTTGGGTTCCACTCCTTCTACGCTGACTGGTTATACGCTGGTAATTGGTCCTAACGGACAAGCAACTTATACTAATAGTCTTGGTCAAATTGCTTTTAGTACAGGTACTATTACATCAAACGCACCCGGCGGTAACTTAGTTTTAAATCCAAGTGGCACTGGTACTATTACACTTAACGGTCCTGTTAATATTCCTCAAGGTATTCAAGGTAGTGGTTTCAAAACAGAAGTAAAAGTTGCTACAACAGGAAATGTTGTTGTTAATCAGTCAACATCTACGACTGTTTATGACGGATATCAAGTAGGTTATCTAGATCGTCTTCTAGTAAAATCTCAAGACGTTGCTTCTCAGAACGGTATCTATTATGTTTATACCGCAACTTTTGCTACTAACGTCTATACTACCAATACTAATTTTACACAAAATTCTTATACAGCAACCACATTCAATGCAGGTGATGCTGTTAACTTTGTAGTAGGCAGTACAGTTACCAGTTTGTTTATTGCTAACAATACTACTGTCGTACAAATTTTAGATAGCTCAACTTTTGTTATGAGCAATCCTGCTCTAGGCACAGGCGGAGCAGTAACTACAGCAACAAGCCAAGGCGTTGCTAATTCAGTAATTTTAGAAAGATCAGTTGATGCTGTCAATACTAATGGATTGAAACACGTTGTTGTTCCTGTTGTTGGCGGATCATCTGCAGGCAGATTATTCTTTACATCATTCCTTTCTACACAGGTAGTTGATGTTGATCCATTATACTGGTATCAGATTGTCGACAGCACATCAGGACAGTTAGTCTATAACAAAGATTTAGAAAATACAGTCATTGGACAGTATAATCCTAGCGTTGCTCAATTTACATTATTAACAGCAACTAACCAAGTAACATTTACAAATGCTACTGACTCTACAGCATCTAATATTGGTGCTCTTGTAGTAACAGGTGGTGTCGGTATTGAGAAAAGTTTGTATGTTGGTGGAAGCACAAATCTACAAGGTAGTTTAAATGTTCTAAGCCAAGCTAATCTTAGCCCTGCTAACGCAACTGTATTCATAGAACCATCTGGCTCTGGCACACTTACTGTCAACCCAGGAACTAAAGGTACAATAGATAACGTAGACATCGGTAACACTATTCCAAAGAATGGTACCTTTGTAAACTTGAATGTTAACAATCAACTCCTAGTTACATCAACTGCACAAAGCACAAGCACAACAACCGGTGCGGTACAAGTAAGAGGCGGCGCCGCTGTAGCAGGCAATTTAGTTATTGGCGGACAGTTGATATTCAGTGGTGCGGCAAACACATTTACAGTTAACAACTTAGTTGCACAAGGTCAAGTACAATTTACAACCAGTACTAATTCAACATCAACTACAACAGGCGGACTTGTTGTAACAGGCGGTGTTGGTATTGGACAGGACCTAGTACTTGGTGGTAAACTAATATTCCAAGGTTCTGGTACAAACTTATCAGTATCTACTCTAGCAGTTACATCTAGCTCACAATCTACAAGCACTACAACAGGTGCGTTGGTAGTTACAGGCGGAGTTGGCATCGGTGGTAACTTGGTTCTAGGTGGTCAATTAATATTCCAAGGTCAGGCTGGAAACTTAAAAGTTCAGACATTAGCAGTAACCAGCTCAACAAATTCTACATCAACAACTACTGGAGCATTTACTGTTACTGGTGGTGTTGGCATTGGACAAGATCTAGTACTTGGCGGCAGTTTAGTATTCACAAATGCCAGCGGTACAATCAATGCCGCACAAGTACACATTTTAGGAACAGCAACTTCTGTAAGCACTCAATCAGGTGCGTTAGTAGTTGATGGTGGCGCAGGTATTGCTAAAGATGTAGTTATTGGTGGCAACCTAGATCTAGGTGGTAGCTTAACATTTAATAAATCTTTCACAGCAACTTTTGTAGCATTACACATTACAAGCACAGCTACTGATATCAACTATTTTGGTAACAATGCAGTCCAGATCGAAGGTGGTACTGCGATCAAGCAAGATTTAAGTGTATATGGAAATACTTTACTGAATGGTAACTTAACTGTTCTTGGTACACAGACAATCGTCGATTCACAGAACACATACATTATTGATCCTGTTATTGACATCGGTACAGGACCAAACAATACTCCGTTAGCAGTTCAAGATGGTTACGATCGCGGTATGCTATTGCATTACAGCACAGGTGCTGGCACACAATTTGATAACCACGCTTTTGTTGGACGTGATGCAACAACAGGTTATTTGGCTTACAAAGTTAATATTTGGCCAGGTGGCGTAGAAAGCTTCCCAGCAACTTTTGCTAATACAGGTAGTTTTGGTACAGCTCAATTTGGTGGACTGCGTCTAGTAGGTGGTTCAGGATCTCTAAGTACAAACACAGGTGACCTGCAAGTATTAGGTGGTATTGGTATTACTGGTAACAGCTACTTTGGTGGCGTTCTAACTTTAGGTAGTGGTTTACAAAATAACACACAAACAAATGCTCACGCATTGTTAGTTCCTACAGGTGGTATTGGCATTGGTGGTGCAAGTTATTTTGCAGGATCTGTAAATTTTGCCAACGTAAGTCCTAGCGCAAGTCCTACAACAGGTGCAGTTACTGTCGGTGGCGGGTTAGGCGTTAACGGAAATCTTTATACAGCTGGTGTTGTAAGAATTACTAATTCTACACCTAGCTCAAGCACTGGTACAGGTGCTCTTGTAGTCAATGGTGGAGCAGGATTCAACGGTGATATCTATGCTCATAATATCTACACAGATGCAGGCCTAACACAGTTAGCAAACTTTAACGGTGGTACGATTACTGATCCATTGTTTGTAAACAATACAACTACTGCGATCAGTACAACAACAGGTGCATTGAAAGTTACCGGTGGTGTTGGAATTGGCGGCGCATTATGGGTAGGTGGCACAGCTAACGTAAGCAATTTATTTGTTAACGGCGCACAGGTATTGACAACTACAAGTCCAACAGGATTTAACGGCGGAACTATCATATTCCCCTTGCAAATTGGATACAGTACCTCAACACTAAACACAACTGGTTTAACAGTAAACTCAGCTGTAAATTCTAATTCAACAGACAGCGGTGCTATCGTTACACTTGGTGGTATTGGTGTACAACAAGACATCCACATTGGTGGCACAATCTATCGCGAAGGTGATATTTCTAAACCAACATGGGGCAACACTGGTACTTCAATCAATTTGGCCAGTGCAATCTATACAGATACAGTAGGTAGCGGAACATTCTCTAACTACAATAACGTATTTGTAGGACAACCAATCGTTAATATTCCATACGGCGGCACGTTCCAAACTGCGGCTAACATTTGGATTGACAATGCTCCTACAATCAAGTCAACTCTAACAACTCATATCTCAGATAGCTATGCAGTTTGGGTAGATAACGGTCGTGTACACATTGGAAGCACAGCAACTTCTGCAACAAATTATTTAAACAATGCGTTGAGTGTTGCGGGTGGCATCGGTATTTTAGGCGGAGCTCAATTACAAGGTGCCCTAAATGCTCCTCAAGTTTTTGATAATGGCAATCGTGTTGTAACTTTTGTTAATGTTATAGCAGGTGCTGGTATAAGTTCAACAACACCACCAGCCGCAGGCGGACCTACAGCAACAATTACAATTAGCAACACTGGTGTTATTACTGCTCAAGCAGGTACAGGTATCAACATTGATACACCTAGCGGTTATATCCATATCAGTAACGTAGGTGTTACAAGTCAAACAGCAGGTCCTGGTATTAGTTTATCAACCAGCACAGGTAGCGTAACAATTACAAACAGCGGTGTTCTTTCTCTGCAAGCAGGTACTGACACAGCAGTTACATTTACAACAGGCAACGTTTTAGTTTATAGCACAGCAACATTAGATTCTGTAGCACAACGTGGTTCAGTGACTACTGCAACTGTTAGATTAACTAACACACAAACTGGTTTAGTAGTTGGCGGTGATGCTATATTCTCAGGAACAGTAGCAGTTACCGGTACATTAAACATTGGTGGTGCAAGCATCAGCGGTAGCACAGCTACATTTACAACACTACAAGCAGGTAACACTTTAATTACAGGCAATTTAGTTGTAAACGGAACACAAACTGTAGTCAACAGTACTCAATTAACAATTACAGATCCTGTAATTGATATTGGTACATTCTATAACAACACACCGTTACCATTTAACGATGGTAAAGACCGTGGTTTGTTGATTCACTATAACACAGGTGCCGAAACAACTACTGACAATCATGCTTTCCTAGGACGTGATGCAGTTAGCGGCAAGTTGACCTATAAGACAAATATCTATCCAGGTGGAAACGAAAACGTTCCAAATCCTTACACATTTACAGGAACAGTAGCTGGCGCAGTATTCAGCGATTTAACTCTGCAAGGTGGCATAGCAAGTACAAGTCCTACAACTGGTGACCTACAAGTTGCTGGCGGCATTGGCATCGGTGGTGCAAGTTATTTTGCAGGCCAGACACGTTTTGGTAGCTCATTAAATGCAAACGCAACAGCTACAGGTGCTGTTATTGTTGATGGCGGACAGTCCATTACCAAAGACTTGTATATTGGCGGTAACGTTATCGTCCGTGGTTTCGTATTGACAACAGCTACAGCTTATAACGGCGGTGAAGTTTTTAATCCCGTTATTATTACAAATGGTACAGCATCAACAAGTACTGACACTGGTGCATTAATTATACACAATGGTGGTGCTGGTATTGGCGGCAACTTGTGGGTTGGCGGAACAGGTAACTTTAATCAAGTTTTAGTCGGCGGTAATCCGATTACTACTAACGTGGCAGTGGTAACTGGTCCCGGATTAACAGCAACAGTAACAACCAGCAGTGGTACAGTTATTATTGGTTTAACTAATACTGGTATTACTAACCTAGTAGCAGGCCCTGGTATCTTTATTAATACAGGTACCAACGGAGCGGCAACTACAGTAACTAACATTGGTGTTACAAATCTTTCAATCAACGGATTAGGATTAAAGGCCAGCACATCAACTGGTAGCGTAGTATTAACTAACATTGGTGTTACAGCGGCGATCGCAGGTGCAGGTATTGGTGTAAGCCAATCGACTGGATCTGTAATTATCAACAACCTGGGTGTATACAGTATTGGTACTATTGGTAACGGTATTACAGTTACAACAAGTACTGGCTCTGTGTTCTTAATTAACTCAGGTGTAACAAGCCTAACAGCAGGTACAGACACAACTGTAACTGCTAACTCTGGTGATATTACTATTTGGGATAGCAGTACATTACAATCAGTAACGCTACGTGGTAATATTACTACACAATCTATTGTAGTTGATAATCCTACAGGAACCACAAACACAGCATCTGGTGCATTACAAGTAACAGGTGGTGTTGCAGTTGGTCAAAACTTATATGCAGGCGGACAGATATACGCTCTAGGTGGATATCTAGGATTAAATCCTCCATCAATATTTGTAAACAATACAAACATAACAGTTTATGACGACGGCGCAAATACACATAGAGTCGACGTTGTAATCAACGGATCAACAACTACCACATTTGATGCTACAGGCGAGCACATTTATCTTGCTACAAATTCAACATCAACAACTACTGGTGCATTAACTGTAGCTGGCGGAGTTGGAATTGGTAGTAACGTATTTGTTGGCGGAAGTGCTACAGTTGTTAACACATTAACTGTATACAATACTTCAACAATGGGTTCGATAGTACCTCAACCAGGCGGCTATTATAACCTAGGAAGTCCAACACAGCGTTGGGGTACATTGTATATCAGCTCAAGCACTATTGATATGGGCGGTTTAACACTGACTACAATCAATAGCGTACTACAATTGCCATCAACAAATGTTTATGGTACTATAGCAAGCACCACTCCACAGACAGGTTCATTGACCTTACAAGGTGGATTGGGTGTAGCAGGAGACATCTTTGCCGGCGCAACTATTAATGGTTCCGATCACGTTGCAACCGGTACAATTTATCGTTCCGGAAATGTTACTAAATCTGTAATAGGAAGTACTGGTGTTGCATTAGATATTGCTAACGTAACTTATACAGATACAGGATCTAATGGTACTGTAGCTCAAGCCAGCGTATCACATTTCCACGGATCTACAATTAGTGCTACAGGCGGTACTGTAAGTTACACTAACGCGGCTACTGTTTATATTGGAAATGCACCAACAGCAGGTAACGGTAATACCACAATTAACAACGCTTGGGCATTACAGGTTAATAACGGTAAGACCATACTTAAAGATACATCTGTAGCAAACAGCACACAAACTGGTGCTCTACAAGTTGTAGGTGGTGTTGGTATTGGTGGCGATTTGTATGTCCAAAACAGCTTAAATGTTATTGGAAATACTGCAAACATTGGTAACAGTGAACAGTACACATATACAAGTCCTGCTCTTACAAACAACAATAAGATCAATCTTGATGTATTTGCAGTAGCCAGCTATCAATCAGCCAAATATTTCATACAGGTTGCCGATAATACAGCAGTTGGCCAGCCCAACAAGATGTATGTAACTGAGTTGATTGTTTATCATGATGGAAACGGATCTGTTTACATATCAGAATACGGTATGGCAAGCAACACCGGAGATTTGGGTACTTTTGATGCTGTGATCAGCGGGCTAAATGTACAGCTAACATGGCAACCAAATTACACTCCAACCAGCATGGTTGTTAAGCTTCATAGACTAACACTCAGCAGATAATACCATAGTTTTCCTCTCTTTGGTAAATAAGCGTATAAGCAAATTTTTTGCCAGACGTGGAGAGGGAAACTAATGGCTACTAATGACGATTTTATTGTCAAGAATGGTATTGTGGTTCGTGCTACGAACCTATCGAATTATCAATCAACAAGTACACAAACAGGTGCAATAACTACCCCAGGCGGGTTAGGCATCGGACAGAACGCCAACATCGGCGGTAAGCTCAATGTATTGAGCACATCATCTTTTGCAAGTCAATTGCAGGTCGGTGATGTAACAAAAATTCTCTCAACTGCGGTCAACACAGCTACAGTCGTTCCAGATGGAAACGCACTACAAGTAACTGGTGGTATCTATGCAGGTGCCCTTAACGTTGCAGGCTTAGCCTTTGTCAAAGGCTCACAAGTTTTAACACAAGCTGATGGCTTTAAGGGCGGTGTAATTAGCCAACCATTGGTTATCAACACAAACACTCAATCAACTTCTACATCATCTGGTGCATTAACTACTCCAGGCGGTATTGGTTTTGGCGGCAATTTAAACGTTGGTGGAAGTGCATGGGTTACTGGTACTATGTATTTGTCAAGCGACATATACTACCAAACTCAACATTTATTAGCTAACATTACAACTTCTCCTGGACCAGGAATAGTTTCTAAAGTAACATTCAACGGTTACACAGCAACAATTATTACAACCAATACTGGTGTGCTTTCAGTTACTGCCGGAACAGGTATCAACGTAGATATGCCTAATGGCAATATCACAGTAAGCAACATCGGTGTTACTTCGATCAATCCTGGTACAGACATCACAGTTGATGTCAGTACAGGAAGCGTTACAATCAGTGATGCCAGCACATTACAATCAGTTCTACTTCGTGGCAATAATACTGATCAACAAATATTCCTTAATAACACAGCGATTGGTACAGATTGGTCAACTACCAACGTTCTTAACGTACTAGGTAGTATCGGTGCGTATCAATTAAACGTAGCCAGCACCAGTTATATCAACGGTGCTATTGTTTTAACAACATCAAACGTCAACAAGTACATCGGTGGTATTATTACAAATACCCTACGTATTCAAAATACAACAAGCTCAATAAGCACTCAAACAGGTGCATTAGTAGTTGACGGTGGTGTGGGTATCGGTCAAGATGTAAACATTGGCGGAAGTATTTTTGTACAAGGTGGATTGACAGTATTAGGTAGCTATACCGTTGTTACTGTTAACTCTACACAAACAGTATTCACAGATCCTGTTATCGATCTAGGTTCAGGATATAACAATAGACCTCTTGCAATCAATGATGGTTTAGATCGCGGTTTACTATTACACTATAACACTGGATCAAATTCAACATTTGATACACATGCATTTATTGGCCGCCAAGCAAGTAGCGGTGATCTAGTTTATCTAACAGATATCGTTCCTGGCGGGAACGAAGTAGTACCAAATCCATATAACGGTAATCCAGGTACAATGAAACTAGGACAAATAGTTCTAGTAAGTCCTACAGCAAGCACAAGCTCACTCTCTGGCGCATTAACTGTCGCTGGCGGTGTTGGCATACAAGGTGCATTGAACGTAGCAGGTAATGCTAACTTAGGCAATACATTTGA
>Ga0214166_1000133_pt1 | contig 38313 bp, 49 predicted proteins | sample TroBogepilimnion_27_FD_153005 | JGI IMG/M metagenome (GOLD analysis project Ga0214166, IMG submission 153005) | Freshwater microbial communities from Trout Bog Lake, WI - Practice 18AUG2009 epilimnion v3 | ecosystem: Environmental > Aquatic > Freshwater > Lake > Epilimnion/Euphotic zone ...
CGGTTACGGTTCCCGGGGTGAAACCAGGGGCCGCGATAACGCCAGCAAAGAGCGCATCTGGTTCAGCCGCCATTGCATCAAGCCATCCGTAGAGGCATCCCACGAACTGCTTTTCAACCCGACCGACCTCGCTAATTGATCTTGTCCAGGAGCACCACCCCATGATCCTCACCCAGCAGGCCCTGTGCGCCTGGCTTCGGAGCCAGGGCCTCAGGATCTCCCCCAGCACCATCCACCACTGCATCCAGGCTGGCATGCCCACGGTCCAGCTCCCCTGGATCACTAAGCCCCGCTTCGACCAGGACCAAGTGTGGGCCTGGATCATCAGCACCCGCGAGGCCAACCCCTTGACCCTTGCGGTCAGGGATAAGATTGTCAGGCAGTCCAGGAGGCGGGCCAGTGCCTAGGTGGTTGACCAAGCGCGGCAAGGCCGGGATCTGGCACTACCGCTTCAATGCCGGTGGTCGGGACTTCAGCGGCAGCACCGAGGCCACAGACCTTCCCACGGCCAAGCTCGTGCTAGAGGAGGCCCGCCGCCAGGCCATCCTCATGGGGATAGGGCAAGGCAAGGCCCCCAGCCTGGGTGAGGCCATCGACGGCTGGACTGAGACCCGGGGCCGCCTGGTCAGCACCTGGCATCTGACCGCAGCGGGCAAGGCCCGGACCTCCCTGGGGAAGCTGGTGAAGCTACCCCTGGACCGGATCACCACCTCCGAGGTGCAGGGCTGGATGGCAGACTATCTGGCCGACCACAGCCCCGCCTCCACCAACCTGGTGCTCCGCTACCTCAAGCTCTGGACCCGCTGGGCACTGGCCGAGGGCCTGATCCGGGTCATGCCGTTCAAGGTCTCCCCCATCAAGGTCCAGGAGAGGCAGCGCCCCGTGGCAGACCTGACCCTGCTGGACAAGGTATGCGAAAGCGCGACCAACCCGCAGATCCGAGCGGCCCTCGCCCTCTGCATGACCTGTGGACTTCGGGAGGCCGAGCTGCTCCAGGCCCGCTGGGAGTGGCTCCAGGATGGGGCGCTCGTCATCCAGGGCCGCACCAAGTCCAAGCTGATCCGGGTCATCCCCCTAGCTGAGGTCGCCCGGGTGGCCCTGCTCCAGATGCTGGCCGCGCAGCAGCTCGGCCCCGCGCAGCTCCCCCGCTTGGGGCTGATGTTCCCTGGCCGAAAGGGGAAGCCCCACTCCCAGGGGTGGCTCCGCCAGGCGCTCAAGCGTTCCGAGGTCAAGGGCCTGGGTATGCACCGGCTGCGGGCCACCTTCGCCACGCTGCACCTGCGGGCCAAGACACCCCTGAAGGAGGTCCAGGAGATGATGGGCCACGCCAAGCCGACCACGACCCTGCTCTACCAGGAGACCAACCTGGAGGACAAAAAGAAACGCCAGCGGGATCTATGGGCTTGATGCACGGCTGCTGCACAAGCGAAAATGGAACCGCCGCCAACCCGCACCACTGTTGAGCCTGCACACTTACCAAACGTGACTGTTAATCACTAGGTCGGGGGTTCAAATCCCTCCTCCGGAGCCAAGAGAAAACCCCCGTCACCATTAGGTTTCGGGGGTTTTTGCTATTAACGCTTCGGATTGTTTTATTCGTTATTTTCCGCCTTTTTGCCGCCTGTTTTCAGGGGCACTTGCACAGCTGCTGCACAAGCCCTCACGGGTGGACCTCCACAACCCCGTCCTCGTCCGACTCAATGATGCCGATGATGTGCCCGTATTCATCCCGGATGATGGTCATCAGAACAGCATCTCAAGGGAGGCCGTCACGTCTGCGGTGGCGGGGAGCCAGGCCGAATCAGTTATGATGCCGATTTTGATTTCGTCCCCAGCGTCGATCCATACGCCACCCTCGGGGGGATAGCGGTGGGCGCAGATGGTGGTGTTGGTTCCATCCAGGATGGCCTGGATGCCCGACTTCGAAACACCATTGACGATGAGCGTAGCTGTGGCCGTGCCCGCAGTCCGGGGAGTGTTGGACTTCAGGATGATGCCGGTGACCAGGCCGGATCTGGGAGCGATGAAGATGTTCTGCCAAGAGGCTGCGCCGTTCCCACGGATCATGGCCACGTTGGTGCTGGCCGTGAGGTTTTCAACACCCCAACCATCAACTACCTGGGTGGTCCCGGAGGAAATCAAGGGGTAGTGGGCGCCCCCAGGGACCAGCTTGGAAACCATGTTGTTGTTCCCGCTGATCGTCACCCGGGAATCAGCTTCGACGGACAAGCCGGAGGCGTCCATGAGGGTCCACTTGCCCGCCAGGAAGTCCGTCGAGAAGGCTGCAGCAGACGTGTGGGCCACAGCACACTTGTAGGTGGTGGTGTAGCCAAGATAGTTCACCTGGATCCAGTCGCCCACCAGGTAGCTGTGTGCGGTCACCCAATAGGCCACGGGGTAGAAGGTGTTATCCCGCACCGTTCCGTAAGACAGGCCAAGCGCCCGGATCTGAGAAACCGTTCCAGTCCCAGGGAGGAAGTAGCAGTTGTCGATGGCGAAGTAATTGCCATCCATGATGAAGCAGGAAGGCAACAACTCTTCGAAGTAGATGTCATGGAATTCCTGAATCCCACCCTTCATGTAAATGGAGGACAGGCAGTTGTTGGATTCGAAGTCACCGCCATACATGACCCAGTTCTGGCAGCTGCCGTTGTTGGGGATGCGGATGCAGTGGGTGGTCCCGTTGCCGTTGTTCTCCACATTGGTGTTGAACCAAACCATCTGGAAAAGGTTCAGGCAGGCAACGTCCTGGTTCATGGCGCAGACACCACAGTTCGTGATGTTCACACTGCGGAAGTCGGCGATCCAAATATCCCCTGCGAAGTAAATACCAGCGTTGGGATACTTGTCGATCCTGACATTATCCAAGGCCCTCATGCTGCGCTGGTTCCAACCAAGCTGCAGGCCGTTGGCCGAACCTGTGGCGTGGCCCCCATAGATGGTCAGTTCGTGGATGCTGAGGCCCTTCCTGATGCCGCTGGCGCCAAGGGCGTTCACCCCGATGGCAGATCCGTAGTAGTCCAGGATCGTGGACAGAACACCAGCCCCACGCCAGGGTGCCCCTGTGTAAATCAGGGTGGTGTTGTGCCGATAGGTCCCAACCTGGAACTGGACGTAGCCGGTGTAGAGCAGGGTCCCATCGCTATTCTGCAGGGCCGTGATGACTGAGGCGCTGGCAGCGTTGATGGCTGCGGTCATGTCCGTGGTGCCAGGCGTGGTGTTCTCCCCCCACCACTCGGGGTAGGCCACCTTCAGGCCCACCACTGTCCCGGTCCCGGCGAAAATCTGGCGCAGGGGCGGGGCCTCCAGGGAACCGTTGATCGTGAGGACCTTCCCGGAGGCGATGGTGAGCAGGCCCGGCTTCTGGACCTTCAGGCTGGTGTTCGGGTTGACCGTGGTGTTGTTGTTGACCGTGATGGGGGAATCCACGACCAGGGTCACGTTGGCCGAGCCGATGGCGGTGACGGCCGCGCTCAGGTCCGAGCCGTAGGAGCTGGCCGAGACCGTGGTGCTCGCGTAGGCCGGCCCGCTCAGGACATTCTCCAGGCCCGTGCCGGTGGAGTTCCAGCGGAGGAGCCCCAGGGGGGTCGGGGTGGGCAGGACCGGATTCACCGAGGAGGTCTCGTCGATCATGAAGCAGCGGGAGAGCTGCTCGTCCTGCTGCTGGTCGATCTCGGTCAGGCGGTCGAAGACGGCCTCGTGGATCTCCGGGAAGAAGGCGCCCTGGTTCCGGATGCTGGTGGGCTGGGTGATGGTGAGCAGGCGCTTGATGGTGAGCGTGTACCCGGAGGCATAGGTCTGGGTGGTGGTCACGCTCCCGGTGGCCCCGGTGATGTTCACCGAGTAGTCCGAGTTGAGGACCAGGACCCTCTTGTTCCCGTTGGAATCGGTGAGGATCACCCGGAGGTCCGTGGCCTGCGCCACCGGGAAGCTGAACGGGAAGACGGTCGAAGACCCATTGCAGGGGGAATCAACCCGAGAGATGGCGGTCGGAACGGTCATGGGATTCTCCGGGGGGCCGGGCGGACCGGCAAAGGAGGGTTGGATTAAACGGTCGAGCTGTCGGTGAGCAGTCCGAGGGAGGCCAGAGCGGTGAGGAGGGAGGCCAGCGCGGCGTTGCCGCCCCGGGAGCCAGTGACGGTGGGCTTGGTGGCTGGTGTGGCCCCGAAGAATCCGATGAGCGTGGTGGCCGCGAAGGCGATGCCACCGGAAGCGTTCAGGGCGAAGCGGGTGATGCCGTTCTGGGTGAAGTAGATCGGGATGTTCACCGTGGGGCCGAAGTCCATCTCGGCCGCATCGCAATAGAGGTATCCCTTCTGGGTTCCGGCCACCTTGAAGGAGAAGACCTGGCCCCCGGATGCGAGGTCGAAGTTCGTGACCTTGCTGACCGTGACGGCCGCGGTGGTCCAGGAGATGACCGCGGTCATGGTGCCCGTGCCAGGAGAAGACCCGGTGTAGCCGAGGCCCCAAGTCCCCGCCCCGGTCCTTCCCATCACCCCGTAGTTGGCCCCGCCGTCACTCATGTAGAAGGAGCCGGAGACCGTGGTGGTGCCCGCGTCCACGTGGTAGGTGCCCGAGAGCCCCCCGATGCCAGAGTCCCCGGCCTTGTTGATCGGCGTGAAGCCCAGGGCCGCCTGGCGGGAGGTGTCCACCGGATGCACGTGATCACCCTTGGCCCAGGCAGCGCTTGAGCCAGCGGCCCCCACTCCGTTCATCGTCGGGGTGCTGGTGTAGGCCACGGGAACGCCCGCGCTGGTGATGTAGCCGGCCGGATTGGTGGCGTTGTACGGGGTGAACCCGAGGGCCGTGGTCACGTCCGAAGAGGTGATGATCCTCCACACCCGGGTCCCCAGGCCATCGTCGTGCAGGTAGCCCAGGGCGCTCGGGGGGACATTCGGGATGGAAGGCGAGGGAAGGGAATACTCATGCCCTGGGAGGTCGGTGGTCAGCCCTGCGTCCGGCGGCAGCTGGTCGCTTCTCATCGGTGGCCCCCTTCCGCAGGGTTCTTACCGAGGAGGGTGTTCTTGACCAGCTCGTAGTTGTTGGCCGGCCGCTCCTGGCCCGAGGAGACCTGCTGCAGGTAGTGGGCGGACTTCACGGCCTGGGTGGTGCCCCCGATCCCGAAGGTGTGGCCGAAGGCCTTGGCGGCGTCGAAGCCAGCCTTGGACCACTCGGCATCCCCATGTGCGGCCTTGTCCAGGCTCATGAGGGCCTGGGTCTGCTCCTCGAAGATCCCGAACATGGGGGAGAACTTGAAGTCCTTCCCGCTCTTCCCGTTCTTCAGGGTGTCCGCGATGTTCCGGATCAGGGGGATGGAACTGGCCCCGAAGTGCAGGGATTCCAGGATGGCCCACTCGGCTTTGTTCTCGTCATCGGCGGGGCCCCGGTTCTTGATGTAGGCACCGAAGACGGCTGGGATCAGGAGGGTAAGGAGGGTAGTGGAAGCTGCTTGCTTGGTGGCGCCCAGGAAGTTCCCGTTGCCCGCCATCACGCTCGCCTTGTGGGCGGAGTCCTCCATGTTGGCGTAGAGCTTGTTGAAGTGGCCGTAGTACATGGTGGCCATCTTCCAGAACTCGTGGTTCCGCATGATCGGGGCGAGGTCTTTGGCACCGGCCGCCGGGAGGGTCATGCGCACGGCGCGGTCCCCTTCCAGCACGGCCCGGGCGGCGTCCCCGTGGGTGGCTAGGCCCTGGCGGTAGGCCCCGAGCCAAGTGGGAACGCCCATGGCGATATCAGCAAGGGTGATTCCATGGAAAGCAAACTTCATCACTTCTGAGTTGGCCTTCATCACGGGAAGCACCAGACTGCGCACGGTCTTGTTGGCGGAGGCGGCCAGACTGTCCGTGAGCTCGCCCCGCATGACCCCCCCCATGTCCCGGTCGTAGTTCTCGGCTCGGTTGGCCATCTCACCAGAGAGCTCGCGGACCATCTTGGTCGTGTCCATGGGGTGGGCAATGAACTCCCCCAGGGCCCTGAGGAGGTGCCCGCCTTCCACGTAGTGCTGGGCCCGGGTGATGCCCGAGAACTGGACCACGGTGGTCGCCAGGTTGAAACCCATGGTGGCCACGACCGCATTGGCGCGCAGCTGCATCATCCAGCGGGAGACCTCGCCCAGTCCCTGGACCGCGGACCCGTTCCGGTTGTTGGCCTGATAGCGGAGCCAGGGCATGAACTGCTTCTCGTACTCGGGCCCCAGGGTCTCCCGGAGGGTGTCCCGGACGCGCTGGTCCGTCAGCAGGCGGTTGGAGTCCACCACGAACTCGCGGTAGGCGAGGTCCTTGGCGATCTTGGTGGCATGCTGGGTCACGATCTGCTCGAAGTCCAGCAGCAGGGGATAGGTGGCCTTGGTCCGCTCCTTGGTGTAGCCGGTGGAGGTGGTGGCGCGGACGTAGCCCGAGCCGCTGTCCATGACGCCCTTGCCCGCGTCTATGTCCTGGCGCATGCCCACACCGCTCTCGCCGGGGTCGGCGACCAGGGGGTAGTATCCGCCCTTGAGGTGGGCGATCACGTTCCCCTTCTCGTCCACGGCGGCGAAGGGCCGGGCCTCAACCCACTGGGGCTCCAGGCCGGTCATCTTGCGCTGCAGGTCCCCGATCTCAGGCCGCAGGGATTCGAAGGCATCCCAGACCTTCTGGGCGAACTCCCACTCGGGCGCCGTGAGCTTGGCCAGGCCCCGGCCGATCTCGGCCTGGGATTCCATGGAGGTCCAGCCCCGGCCATGAAGGAGCTTCTCCCAGTTCTGTTCGTTGCCCCGGTTCAGGGCGATGGAGAGGAGCTGCTTCCGGTTCAGGTCCCGGTCCATGCCCGGGAGCCGGATGCCGGTGAAGTCGAGCATGGAGTGCTTGATCTCGGTGGGGATCGCGGCCAGGGCCTCCTTGATGGGGATGGCCAGGCGCGCAGCCAACTCGTGCTCCTTGTTCTGCGCTTCGCTGGCCCGGTTCATGAAGTGCTCGTGCCAGGGGCCCGTGACATCCCCGCCGTCCAGCCGGTCCATGAGCTGCTCCATGGGGAGCAGGGCGGCGTTGGCGGAGCGCGCCTTGGCGGCCAGCCTCTCCCCGGCGGTCAGGGTGGACCCGCTCAGGGGAACGGCCTTGCTCTTCATGTTCAGGGTGGCGGTGTTGGTGAGGTTCTCCACGGCCACGTCGAAGTCGATGGCCTTGCCCTCGGCGGTGACCTTGTTGGCGCGCCGGGCGATGGTCTCGATGTTCTTCAGGGCATCCTTCACAGCCCGCAGCTCAGAGAGGGGCACCTCGCGCCAGTTCTTGGCCTGGCCCTCGCGGTATAGGCTGGGGTCGATGGCGACCTCCTCCCCGGCGGCGCTCTGGTCCGCGGCCCACTCGGCGAGGCTCTTCCGGTTGTCCAGCTCCTTGTTGGTGACCTGGGAGAACTCGTACCGCCCTGCCAGCGCGTTCCACTGGTCCCGGTAGTCGCTCCCAGCCTTCCCCAGCATGGCCTGGAACTTCCCGGCCTGGCCGTCCTTGCCGTAGGCGGCGATGTCCCCGGCCTCGGTCTTGGCCTTGGTCGACTCCAGGTAGAGGAAATGGTTCAGGAGCTCCTTCTGCTTGGCGTCCCCGGCGGTCGCATAGTCGTCTCCGGCCATGGCCTTGAACGCCTCGCGGGAAGCCTGGCGGCTGGCTACGAGGTAGCGGTAGGGCTCCAGGTCTCGGACAGTGGTCTGCTCCACCAGCTGCTGCGCTGCGTCCTTGAAGGTCTGGATCGGGGGAACCTCCTGCACGGTGGCCCGGGCCTGGGCCTTGCCCTCCTTCACCTGGGCCTGCAGCTTGCGCAGGGCCTGCAGCTCGGTCATCAGGGCCTTCTCGCGGTCCGCGTTGTGCAGGACCTCCAGGGCCGTCTCCGCAATGGAACCGTCCGTCAGCATGTCGCCGTGGCGCTGCTTCATGAGCAGGTCCGCATCGGCCTTGATCCGCTCGTTCCGCGGGGCCATGCGCTTGAGGGTCTGGACCAGCTGGTCCCCGGAAGCGAAGCCCAGAACCTCGGCGGCAGACTGGGCATCCATCCCGCCCTCCTTCGCGTAGGTCCAGCGGGCCCCGTGGCGGGGCAGGTCCTTGAGCACGTCCTCGCCGAACTGCGCGACCAGGGCATCCTTGTTCAGCTTGATCGGGGTCCCCTCGACGGTCTTCCCCTCGGAAAGCGCCTTGAAGGCCACCTGGGCAGGGTCCGCGTCGATGTCCGCAGCCACCTCTTCCCGGGCCTTGGCCAGCTCGTCCTTCCACCACTGGAGCCGGTCGCGCTGCGCCTCGCGGTTAAGCTTCTCGACCAGGGCGCCCTTGGCGTTCTCGATCTCCCGCTCCTTCGTGGCCTTGTAGGCTTCGAAGGCGGCGTCCGTCATGCCAGCCTTCTCGGCGGACTCGAAGATCGGCTGCTCGCCGCCCAGCTGCTCTCGGGCCTGCTCGATCTCCCGGTCGCTGGCATAGATGCGGTCGAACACCCCGCGGACATCATCCGTGAGGTGCACGTTGAGGTCGGTGAGGCGCTGGTAGACGCCGGAGAGCCAGGTCTTAAAGCGGGCGAAGGGCCCCTGCAGGGCCTGGCTGGGGGCCTTGCCCTCGCGCAGGTAGGCCTCGTGAGCGCGCGCCAGCCACTCCTGATCCTCGGTGGTGAGCTCGGCCACGCTGCTTTTGCCCCGGGCCTCCAGGATGGTCTGCAGGTCTGCCTTGGTCTGCTCGGTGGCCTCGGGCCGCTCCGCCAGGTCCCCGAGCATCTTGACCCAGAAGTGGCCCAGCTCGTGGACGAAGGTCGAAGCGTTGGCCTTCTCCAGGATGGAGATCGAAACCTTGTTGTCCGGACCGAAGGTGATGGAGCCGCGGTTGTCCCCGGGCTCGTGGTTCAGACTTACTTGATTCCCTTCATCGCCAGGCCGTGCTTCAAGGCCTTGACCATCGCCTCGCCCGAGGCCTTCCTGGTTTCGGGTGTCCAGGGCGCCGAGCGAATCTTGGGGGAGGCTTCTGTCGAGGAAGTCTCGGGCTTCTTGGCTGATCGGGAATCTTTGACCGGAGTGGTCTTCATAACCGTGCTCCCTAACCCTATGGTAGGCCTGAACGGCGCTCTGCGCAACGTCAGGGCGTGAATTGAGGTGCTCCACCAGGTAGTCCCGGGTGGCGTGGTCGGGGATGAGGGTGATGTCGGAAGGCTTGCCGTTGTTGTCCACGATGTTGAAGTGCACAAGCGGGTCGTGGCCGTAGTCGTCCATCAGGGTAAGGATCGTCTTGGGGGCCTCCTCGTGCGCGCCCACGAGCTGGTCGATGCCGACGAAGCGCCCCTTCTCCTCGGGGTCCGTGTGGCCTCGGAGGATGGTCCCCTCCACGGCCTTCTCCACGTCCCGCAGGGTGAAGTTGATCTCCACGGGCCGGGCGTTCTCGCCATCGTGGGCGGTGTCCAGGGCCAGGTCGATCATCTTCTTGGAGGAGCCCAGGTCCTTCATCGTGCCGTCAACGATGGTGTGGGCGTCCGAGTAGAGGTCGAAGGCCTTGGCCGCGGAGCCCTTCCCGGACCCTCCGCCGCCGGCCATGAAGACCACCTTCTCGTTGGGGCCCTGGATCGGCTCGGCCATCCGCTCCGCGTAGATCCGCTTGATGAAGGCGGAGACCTCGGAGTGGTGGTGCGGGACGGTGGCGGTGGGGTTCTCTCGGTAGTTCGGGTCCAGGCGCCGGGCGATGTCCACGTTCAGGAGCTTCCCGCCCTTGGTGTCGGGCAGGGCGTTGTATTCCTCCACGGTGCGGGGGTCGTTGTAGAGGTCGTGAGCCTCTTGGCGAATCTGGGCCGGGGTCTTCTCCACAGGCTGGAAGAGACTCTGCGCCTCCTCTGCCGGCGCAGCCTTGGGCTTGCCCTGCATCTCCTTGATGGAACCCTTCACGGCGCCCAGGGCCTGCTGGCGGATGGCCTCAGCCTCCTTGGCGCTGCGGGCCTGCTGGAGCTTGGTGGCGAACTCGTTGATCACGTCCCCCACGCCCGCGAGGTTCTTCATGGCCTCGAAGGTGCCCAGGGTCGTCCCGGCATCCTGCTTGATCCCGGCCGCGGCCTCCTTGTCCACGGTGGCGGCCTTGCCCACGGCCTCCTCGTAGCGGCCGCCGGTGAGGACCTGCCCGACCGTCTTGTCCGTGCGTAGCTTCGACCGGATGAAGCGGACCAGGTCCGTCTGCTGCTCCAGGGTGGACTGGTAGGACTCCTCAGAGCCGAAGAGCCCCTCCTCCTGGGTGGTGGTCACCTGGGAGCCCTTGATCCGGTCCAGCATGTCCCGCCAGAAGGGGCTGGTGATGTCCTCCGGGCCTTTCTTCTTGAGGACGGTGTTCAGTTCCTGGAGGGCCACACCCTGCTGCTCAGGGGTCAGGCCAGCCTTCCCGGTCTCGACCGCCAGGCGCTCGAACTCGGGGTCGCTCTTGGCCGCTGCGTACCATGGTTCGGACAGGCGGGAAAGCGCGAGGCCGTTGGTGACCACATCCTTGTTTGTGGGAATACCCAGGCGCTCAAGGTCGCCCAGGGTGTACTTCCCATCCCGGAAGAGGCTCGCAGCGTCCATGGCCGTGCCCTTGCCGGCGGCGATGTTCTGAATGGCTCCGGCGATCTTGGCTTCCTGGGCGTTCTTCGCATCGATGAATCGGACCTTGAGCCGATCCACGCCCAGTTTCTTCGCCAGGTCGTAGCGGTTGTGCCCGTTCACCACGTAGGTCTTGCCATCCGCAGGATCGCGCCAGGCGCTGATGGTGCCCGCGCTGTCTGGGTTCCAGACATTCACGCCCGCAAGGGCGCCGGATGCGCCGGTCTCCTTGTTCACCTGGTTGACCCCAGTGGTCTCGTTCCGGCCCTTGTATTGGAACCGGCCAGGGTCCGCGGTGAGCTCGGAGGTGGGGATGGTGAAGTCCTCCCCGCTCGGCCGCAAGCCGGGGATGTCCTTGAAGGTGTCCGGTACGGTTCCGGTGAAGGGCTGCATGGGTGAGCCTTCCCCACCCGGCCCAGTGATGTTCAGGCCGTACTTCTCGAACTGCTTGATCGGGTCCAGGCCCTCCCGCATGGACTGGGTCACAAGACCCCGAGCCAGGAGGGTCGCATTGTCCTCGGCGATAGCCGGAGTGAAGCGTCCGGTTGCCTCCAGGCGGTTCTGGATCTCTGGCTTGAGGGAGGTGAAGGCCCGGAACTGCTCGTCGGGGAGTTCAGTCTTGGCCTGCTCCACCATCTGAGCCACACGCTCGGGAGCGTTGGCCTCGTGCTCGGCCGCCTCGCGGATGGTCGTCCCGCCGGGCCGGACCCGAATGTCTTGGGCCAAGGCATTCATCTGGTCGGGCTTCAACTTGGCCAGGAAGTCAGCGGTGGGGATGACCACATCGGTCCCGGAGGTGATGGCCTCGGCGTAGTTCTTGGCACCTAGGCGGTCTGCTTCCTGGGCTGGGTCCAGACCCTGCTCCTGGAAGAAGGTGGTCAGCCTGTCAGCTGGGATCATCACGTTTTCGACGTTGGAATCCCGGAGGATCCCGCTCACCACATCATGGAAGGCCTCGGGCGATCGGGCCTTGAGCGAGGAGGTAGAGGCGGCGCTGATCAGGCGCGGGAGCGTGTTCCCGACCTCAAACCCTGTCATGGAGACGATGCCTTGGGGCAGACCAGACCAAAGAGGCGCCTCAGATCCATGCAACCGCCCCAGCGCGTTCTCCGCGGCCGTGACACCGGTCCCAAGCGTGACACCACGCTTGCCGGCCTCTAGGATCTGGCCAAGGGCTGAGTTAGCCTGTGCAGGGTGTGGGACCTTGTTCATCAAGGCGTAGTTGATCCCAGCGCTCCCGAGACCCTCAGCCAAAGCAGTGACAGGGTCAGCACCCTCCTCGATGGCGCGCTGGTACTTCTCCTGGCCAGCGTTGGCCACAGTCGCCTGCATGCCCGCCTTCCCGGTCATGGCGAAGAAGGCGGCAGCCCCAGGGATTGAGGCCACAGTGTTCAGGGTGTCGCGGCCATACCAGTGGTAATCAGGGTTTGCGAATGGTTTTCCGGTGGTGGGGTCCATCAGGTATTGAGAAGGGCCTGTCTTTACGGGAGCCGCCCATCCCTGCCTCAGGGTGTTGGTTCCTTCCTGGATGTCGCCGCCGGTGGTCCCCGCGTCGAGCGGGTTTTTGATGGCTTCCCAGATCCTGCGGGCGGTCGTGTCGAGAGTCTGTGAGGTGGTTAGGAAATCCGCCAGGGAGCCAACAGTCTCGGCCGCCAGGGATGGGATGGTTGACGCGGTCTCGGCGGTCGAGAGGATGGGACCGCTGAATCCCATGCCAGCCGTAGAGGCCAGCGAGTAGGCCTCATTCCTGGGCTTGTTGTGATTCAGCACCCGCAAGCGATCATTTTTGATCACTTCCCACTGGGCATCGGTGACGCCCTGGGGCCTTCCCTGGGATGCTCCTTCTATCTCCTGAAGGGTAGGAACATCATCATGCGCCACGGCAGCATTGCTGGGATCACTGAGCCATGACGCCGCCCGGGGGGCGTTGTTGATGAAGGCGTTGTAATCGAAGGCGTTCACCTTCGCCGCCGTGGCCAGGGGCTTCAGGTTGTCGTTGGCATAAGCCTGGGTCGTCCCCAACTGCTGGGCCGCGGCGCGCGCCTGAGCCTGCTGGTCGGGGTTCTGGCCCACCGCGTAGCCCATGGAGGACCGTAGCTGCTGGGCCTTGGCGTCCATCTCGGCCGCTTGGCTGAAGACCTGATCAAGCGGGTCCTGGCTCATTTGGCCGCCTTGTAGGTGCCATCGTCATTGAGCAAGCCCTGCTTCTTCGCCAGGAAGTAGGCCTGGGTGATGGCGTTCCGAGAGAGGTTCGGATTGCGCAGCTGGGCGAGCTTGATGAAGGCCACTGGGACCTGGTCCTCCACCTTGAAGGCCGGGGCCTTGGTCTCGCTAGTCCACCAGTGATTCGAGGGATCCGTGATGATCGGCTGGATCTCGGCATCGATCAGCTTCTGGGTGTTCTCCTGGCTCCAGGGCTGCTGAGATGCGGACTGGATGAGCATGATCTTGGCGTGGAGGTCCCCCACCAATGACCGAGAGGCATCATTCTCCTTGTCGGTGATCAAGCCGGCGCGCCGAAGGGAGCTCGTCAGCAGGTCATGGTCCACGGCGTAGTGCTGGACCTTGGCCTGCCCGAGCTGCATGTCCCCGACGGTGCTAACAAGGAGGCCGGTCATCTGCTTCCCAAGGCCGTCCGCATTGGAATAAATGTCGTTCTTGGTGAGCGTCCCCGCCCTGGCCTTGGTCAGCAGGTCATTGAATAGGAAGCCACGATCAGCGATCTGCTGAGGCGTCAGGTTCTCCTGGTTCGCCTCCGCCTGGCGCTGCTTGTCGATGGCGTGGAGCTTTTCCTGTAGGTCAGCCTGGACGCTATCTGGCATCGCCAGGACGTTGTCCATGCTCATGATGGCCCGCGTGGACTGCCCATCGAGCTTGGCCTTGACGGCGGTCCCAAAGAAGTCGGTCTGGGTCTGGCGGACTTCCTGGGCCTTGGCCGCCTGTTGCTCCCGCAGATGCTCCTTGGCCAGGTTGAAGACCTCGGGCGGAAGGTTGCGGTCGCGCAGATCGGCGAGCAGGGCGCTGTAGCTCGGGGGTGCCGCGAAAGGGTTGGCCTGCTCCACTTCCCCGTTAGGGTTCGGGGGCCCTGCATGGCCCAGGGCTGGGTTAGTCGCCTTGTCCCAGATGTCATTGGCCGCATCCTGGGCCTGCTGCTGGTTCGAAGCGTTCTTCGCTAGGTTGCTCATCTGGGCGATGGCTCCAGGCGTCATCTCCGAGGTGTGCTCCTTCAGGTAGGCCACGGCATCCTGAGGGCGGCCGGCCGTGATTAGGCCCTGGGCGATGGTGGTGTGGATCGGGCTCGCGGCCCCGACCTGCAGCGCCAGGTAGCTCGGATCGTCCTTGTTCACGGGGATGCCGGTCAGAGTCGCTAGGTTGTCCGCCCCTGCTCGAGCCTGATGGAGGAAACTGGCCGCGATGTCGAACTGGCCGTTTGCCGCCGCGGTGGCTGCGGACTGGTTGGCCATCGTGATCGAGTCCTGCGCGTTGCCGACCTGGTACCCATGAAGCTGGCGGTCCTGGTGGGCCTGGACCTGGGGCATCACCTGCATGCTGTAGGCCGTGGCCATGTTGTCGATCATGGCCTGCTGGTTGGGGTTCTTCGCCGCGCCCCGGGCGTTGGCGACGAGGCCCTTCATGTCAGATCCGACCTTGCCCACGAGATCAGTGGTGTCCTGGGACATGTCCGAAGGGATGTCACCCGTGGGCTGGCTGATCACGTCCTTCCCCAGAACCTGGGTGGCTTTCTGGAGGATCTGCTGGCCCGGCTTCTGGACCTGGTTCAGGAAGATGTCCGTGGCCACGGTCCGGTCGGCTTCGTTCTGGATGTGGGCCAGCTGCCCGGCGGCGCCCTGGATCTTCTCGCCCAGCTCCGCGCCGAAGGCATCGCCCGCCCCACGAAGGATCCGGTGAGGGTCAAGCTGGGCGTCCGGCGTCTGTTGGGCGGCGACCTGGGGAGCGTTGTAGACCGGAATCTGCATGTCCTACCTCATTTCCCGAAGCCCTTGCCCCAGTTGGTTCCGACTCCGTAGGCATTCACGGATCCACTGAGGAGGCTTCCAGCGGCGCTGATGCCCGCACCCTGGCGCGCGTAGCTGCCCTGGAGCTGGTCCCCAACTGCCTGCGTCTGGAGGCCCCAGGCCTGCTTCAGAGCGTTGTTCCTGATCGTCAGGGCATCCAACTCCCCGAACTGGCTGGTCTGGTCCAGGACGCTCCCGAAGCTGCCCGAGCCTGCAACGGCCCCGGAGGCGCCCATGGCGGCCGTCTGCTGGCCCTCCACCTGGCGCACCTTGTTGCGCTGCTGCTCCTCGGCGATGGAGCCCATCTGGAGGGCCTCGTTGGAGCGCTGGGTGGCCACGTTGGCGTTGTAGTTCGCCATGTCGCTCTCAGCTTTGCCCTTCTGGACTTGGCCGTAGGCGGTGGCCGCAGTGCCTGCCAGGGCGGCGCCCGTGAGTAGGCTGGAAGACCCGGTTGCGGCTGTGGTGGTAGCAGCCGTCGATGCCGCCGTGGTTGCGGCTGTGGTTGCAGCGGTTGCTCCCGCCGTTTCAGCGCCAGCTACAGCGGCCGTGCCGGTGCCTGCGGTGAAGTAGGTCACAGCCGCGAGAGCGGCCAAGCCGATCATCTGGTTATTGCACATGAGCCCTCCAGATCTGGAAGAGATGGAAGTCCATCCCGAGCGGACCGGCCGGGGCGGGAGGGTTGAACTGGAAGCCGACCCACTTCAGCCAACGAATGGCCACAGTGTTCCGGGCATCCACGAGGTTCATCAGCACGGGGAAGGTCTCCAGCCAGCGCCGCACCAGCGGCTTGGAGCCCTGGAGGAAGAAGCGGGCATGCTTGGTGATCTGGTCCGTGCCCACGGCCCAAGGGACGCCAGCCCCGCCCAGGAGGGAGCCGGGCACCACGCCGAAGACGCAGAACGGCACCCCATCAGCCAGGGCCACCCAGCACTCAGAGGAGACCTCCAGGCCGCGCTTCATCACCTCCAAGGGGAGCTGGAGGCTGGAGGCCCAGAGCTCGTCAATGTCCGCCTGGCGCACATGGGGTGCCATGAGGCGGACGTGCCATTCGGTGGCGGGGACGATTTCATAGGTCACGAGAAGGCTCCTCCCACGCTGACCTCGGGGATCAGGGCCAGGATCGAGATGGGGTCCGGGGTGTCGTGGCGGACCCATAGGTCACCGGCGGGGCCCCAGCTGGTGGCGATGCGCACGGGGGCGATGCCCGTGAACATATTGGTGGGCGTGTCGTAGTTCTCAGCGTTGCGGACCTTCACCTCGAACAGGTGGGTCAGGTCTCGCCCGGCCTTGATGCTGCGGGACTCGTTCACGAGCATGCGGACGGCCGAGATTGCCTTTGCCTTGGGGACGATGGTCTCGATGTTGGGGACGCTGAGGTCCAGGGTCTGGAGGTCTGCCGTGATGGGCAGGCCCACGTGCACCCGGTAGGCCGGCGGATTGATGACGATGGTCCCCCCCGAAACCACCTGCTGGTCCTGCACGTTGCCGTCCCCGAGAATGTTGACGGTCTGCCCCTCCAGGTGGGAAAGCCCGGAGAAGGTGTTCCTGGCCATCCACCAGTCCGAGCGCGCCGCAGCGCGGTAGCCCACGGGAAGGATCCGGTTGGGAACGGCCAGGGCCTGAGTAGTGCTGGAGGTGGACTGGATGGTCAAGCGATAGGCGATGCCCGAGGCGTCCACGAAGACCAGCTGGTCCCCGGCGTCCGTGGTGGCAGGGTAGGCGAAGAGCGGGGCCGAGCTGGTGACCGTGAGGCTCTCGGTCTCATTCCAGAGGGTGCCGCCGGTGATGGTGACCGTGACCCCGGTCAGGTCCGTGGTGCCGCTGACGCCGCCCTTGGTCTTCACGCGGCCATCGTAGGAAAGGCCAGCATCCACGAAGAAGCCGTCCCGGATGTCCGTCACGACCCGGGTGTCGATCCGCTCCACGTAGCGCTTGGTGGCGCCGCCGATAGTCCGGTTCACCACCACATAGAGCACGTCCTCATTGCCCTCGGAGATCACGCAGAGGCTCTCGTAGGTGCCCAGGGTGTCGTGCCGATGCCAAGCCACGACCTGCTGCTCCTTCATGTAGGTGAGGCCCAAAAGAATGCCGTCATCCCGGATCGCGTAGACGATGGTGTTGGGGATCTGCTGGTAGGCCCACTCGGTGAGGGTGTGCCCCTCCACCAGGTGGTTGGCGAAGACCGTGAGGTCCTCCCCGGTGAAGCTGTCATTGGCAAACTGATAGGACAGATCCCGGACCACCTGGCCCATGCGCTGCAGAAAGATCGCGGTGTTCCCGACTCCGATGGGCGGCAGGTCCGAAGACCCCCGATAGCCCTGCAAGATGCAGCTGATGTTGGAGGGCGTGACCACATCCTGGGCGGAGTTGCCCACCACCCACTCCCCGCCAGCCGTCAGGAGCATGAGGCGGTTCATGGCCAGCATGGACTTGATGGAGTCCACCTTGGCGGAGGCCAGGGTGAAGGTCACGGCATCGTCGTCTAGGACCGGGCTAGAGACCCCGAAGTCATTGAAGGAGCCGGTCCGGCTCATCCAGATCGTCTGGGGCTGGTTGGCATTGTTCCCGAAGCAGAGGCGCTGCTGGTGCATGGCCACGCAGGAGGGATACCCCACCGAGGGCCCCCAGGCGCCGAATGCGTACTTGTAGGTCGGGGCGTAGGTGGTGGCCAGGGAGGCATCGGTCACGGTGCCGGAGACGAAGCTGGCAAAGTCCGAGGTGACCCCATCCCATATGACGATGCCGGGATAGATGTTGATGTGGGTGGCGTCGATGACCGTTAGAACCGAAGAGCCCGTGACCGTGACAGGCAGGCCCGTGGTGATCGAGTTGTAGGTCAGGGTGAAGTTGCAGGTGTCCCCGGTCACGAAACTCGGGAAGGCCGCAGCCGTGCAGTTCAGGGAGAGGCCATCTCCCACGGCGCCGGTGAGGGTCACGGGGGTTCCCAGGCCAGAGAGGAGGCTGTCGGGCATCCGGCTCAGGATGTTGATCGAGCAGGTGGCGCTGGGCGTGGCGTTCAGGGTCCCGGCCTGGATGATGCCGATCCCGTAGCCCTGGTGCAGGAACATCCAGGTCACTCCGCCATCGTTCCAGATGTCCACGGTGTTGATGGGCCGCAGGGTGCCAGTGGTTCCGGCGCTGGTGGCCTGGTAGTACTTCCCATCTGAGCGCCGGATATCACCGATGGAGATGGTCTTGTTGACCTCCCAGGGCACCCCGAAGTCCTTCTGCTCCAGGTAGAGGAGCAGGCCCACGTGGGCACTGGTGAAGATCGGCTTCGAGCAGGTGACAGTGGCGACTCCGGTGGTCTTGCTCACAGTCATAGATGTGTTCAGATCAGAATTGATCGTCTGGAAGGGCCCGTTCTGGTAGTTGAAGGCGGAGATGGTCCAGTGGTCGTTGGCGAAGCGCTTGAGCTGCTGCACCGGGTAGCTCGGGTGCGCGATGGTCATCACGTCCGCGCTCTGGGTGAACTTCAGCAGGGGCAGGTCCGCCGTGCCATAGGGCGTGGCGATCTCCACGGGCTGGCCAGGGGTTCCGTAGCTGGACCCCACCGGATAGACGACCTGGCCGCCGTTGCTCCAGATTCGGATGTAGCCCGCCCCGAACTCCAGCGCGTAGGTCTGGGTGGTGTTGAAACTGAAGGGGATCAGGCGGACCCGCGTGGTCTGGTCCTTCACCGTGCCCAGGTAGCGGCTCCCCGCCCGGTTCTTCACGCCACCATAGGGGTAGACCACGAAGTTCCGGCAGGTCTTGAGGCTGATCCCATAGCGCGCGACATCGACCCGGCCCCAGAGGGTGGGCGCGAGCTCGCCGCCAGCGAGGGAGGCCTGGAGGGCTTGGCTACCCATAGTAGGGCCAGCTGTCGCGAGAGAATGGGACGGCCATGTTCCGGGTGGCGATCAGCTCGGATGGCGGTTCCGGGCCCTCGGCGCCCTCGCTCATGTTCCGAGCGGCGGCGGAGCTGGAGACCAGCGCGTAGGCCTGGCGCGCCTGCTGGGAGATGGCAGGGTTCACGGACAGGGGCAGGCAGATCTCGGAGGCCAGCAGGTAGGCAAAGGCCGAGACGAACATCGGGTCCCACATGGTGGTATCCGTGACGCGGGCCCGGTAGACCAGTTCAGCGGTGCCCATGTCCGTGTAGATCACGCGGCCCACGCCGGGCTCGTAGGCCACCTTGAAGGGGACCCGAGCCGAAGCGGTGGGAGTGCGGAGCCCTGGGATGGTGATGGCGATGGCCGCCAGACAATCCGAGGGATAGGCGTACTTGAAGGCCCAGTTGGTGGGAGGGTCGCCTGCAGCCTGGGCCAGGGTGACGCGCACCTCGGCGAAGTTCCAGGGGTAGTCCCGAAGGATGTAGTCCAAGGTGGCGTCGAAGAACTGCGCGCAGACGTTGGACTCCTGGGAGCCCTCGTTGATGTCAGCGATGATCGTGGAGACCCCGATCCGCATCAGGGCCATGTTGCAAATATCTACTTTGGAGGCCATGAGGGATCCTTGGGGTGAGCCCTGGGCCAGCTACCTCATGAGGCAGCTGGCCAGAGCGGTGACTAGGCCTGGTCCTGACCGAGTTCAGCGGCCACATCAGCCGCGCTCTTCTTGGTCTTCTTGACGGCAACATGCGCGAGAGGGGGGTTGACCTTCTGCATGTTCCCCTGCCCGTTCACGTCGATCACTTCGTCGAGATCAACTTCGAACTCTTGGCCAGGCTGGATGAGGCCAGTCTTGGTATGCAGGAGAACTTTGGCGATAAAGGTGGTGGTCATCTGATGATCCGAAGAAGGGCCGGGAGGCCCGAAGACCTCCCGGCGGGTTGAGGGTTAACCGACGACGAAGCCGGAGCCAGCCTGGATCGGGGAGTTCTGGGGATCCTTCACGATCTGGGCGGTCGCGGTGCCAGCGGCATTGGCGCCCACGTTGCGCCAGGCGATACGCAGGTAGCGCTTCAGGCCAGAGGCCGGGATGCGGAACCGGGGGAAGACGTAGCCAGCCACCAGGGTCGCCACAGGGATCGCCGCGCAGAGGGGGAACTCGGCGAGGGCGGTGGCGAAGTTGGTGTTGGTGTCGGTCTGCAGCACGGGCTGCAGGGAGGTGCCGCCGGTGATGGCGGTGTTGATCTGGGCGAAGAACGTGACCTCCTCGCCGGGGCCCTCGTCACCGGGCCAGGCGGCGTTGGCGGCCAGGTTCGGGGCAAGGTCGATGATGTTGGTGGAGTTGACATCAGCACCAGAGGCGAAGACCGCCTGGGCAGCGCTGAAGATTTCCTGGGAGTCGATGAACATGGGAATCTCCGAATGGTTGAGGGAGGGTGGAACCTGGCCCAGGGTTCGCCCCAGGCCAGGAGGAAGGCCTACGAGACAAGGGCCTCGGTGGTCAGCAGCTGGTCGCACATGCGGATGGGGATGCCCATGAAGTTCGTGACGAACTGCTGGTTCCCGAACTGGTCAGCGCCCTCGGTGAGACTCAGGGCCGCGGTGCTCTTGTTCATCGCCTGGATCTTCAGCATTTCGCTGATGGTGCGGTTCACGTAGAACACGGGACGGCACTTCTTCAGGGCCGGGATGCGCGCCTGGGCCTTGATCATCAGTTCGATGAGCTTGAAGGTCGTGCCGCCGGTATCCGTGAGGAGGTTGGTCTGGTCGATGTTGCAGATGCGGACCGCATAGCGCCAGTCGCGCACGGCCAGGCCGCACTTCCACTGGAACCGATCCGCGAAGGCGCGGAAGCGGTTGTTGCTGGCGTCGAAGGCGTCGATCTCGCCCAGGTCCTGGTGGACCAGGCCGGCCATGGAGCCCTTGGGGAAGATGCCCGTGAGGGTGTTCTCGCCCCATCCCAGGAGCCAGATGGAGTTGTTGTTGGCGGCGGTGGCGCCGCCGGCCTTGATGATGTTCTGGCCGTTGGTGGCGGAGCTGGAGCTGTACCGGGCAGAGAGGCCCAGGAAGCGCTCGGGGTTGACCGAGGTGTCCCCGTAAAAGAGGGTCTGCACGAAGGTCTGGTTCATGGACTCCAGGAAGGAGTCGGCCTCGGACAGCCGGAAGGCGGCGGTGTTGCCGTTTAGCTCGGCGATGTCCTTATCCACTTCGGACCGGGCTTCGAGCATGCCGCAGGAGTCGTCCACCTGAGCGCGGACGCTCTTGCTGGGAGGGACGCCGCCGTAGAGCTGGCGCCAGACGACCGTGGGCAGGCCGGTGCGAATGGTGGAGCGGTGGCCGGTGGGCAGGTTGCCCTCGATCCACAGCATGTCATCCAGTACCTCGTTGGTCTGGTTGAGGAGTTCGACGACAGCCGCGGTGGTGCCATCGGGGTTGATGGACTTGGCAAAGTCCAGGAGGGTGACTGCGCCAGCTTTCGGCAGGGTGGCCATGGTTCATCTCCGAGGGGCGGGTTCGATCCCGCAAAGGAGGGTTGAGAGGGAGCCTTTTAGGGCTGGTTGGGGTAGAGGATCTTGGCGAGGTCGCGGGGCCCGCCGGGGCTGCTCCCGGGCTGGTGGACGGTGTCCTCGCCCATGTCCTTGCCCACGCGGGCAAAGGCTCTGACCAGTTCCGGGTGGTTGGCGATGCCGAGCTGCTGGAGCGCGGCCACCAGGGGCTCGCCGCCGAACTTGTTCAGGGCGGTGTTGGCGTGGCGGAGCGCGGTGGCGAAGTTCTGGCCCCCGATCTCCTTGTCCGCCTTAACGGCCTGGATCCAGTCGGCCTGCTGCTTCAGTGCGGCGTCCGCCTGCGCCTTGACCAGGGACGCCTGCAGGTTGACCACCTTCTGGGCGGCCTCCTGCGAGAGCCCGAGTTCCTTGGCGAGAGGCTCGAAAGCCTCCAAGGCGGCAGGGTCGAGCGTGATTCCTTTGGGGGCCGTAAATTCGTACTTCTCGGGGGGACCCTCCTTCCCCTTCTCCTCGGCCGGCTTCGCATCCCCCTTGGGGGTCTGCCCATCGGCGGCCTTGGTTTCCTCCACACCGGGCTTGCCGGTCAGGAGCGATTCGGTGGAGGCCGTGGTCGTCGTCTCGGGCGCCGCGGTCTCGGTGGTGGTCGTGGTCTCCGCTACAGCGGTGCCCGTGGTTTCATCAGCCATTGGCTTTCTCCTTCTTGGCGGCCTCGTAGGCCTCGGCCTGCATCTGCAGGTAGGCATCGGGGAAGTTGGTGGTGATCTCGGTAGTGAGGTTCAGGCCCACAGAACGACGGCCAGAGTCGAAGGCGCTGGAGTGGGTCTCCTGGTGGTGGAAGCCCAGGGCGTAGACCCCGCACTCGCCGATCAGGCCCCACATGAACCGGCGCCCCTGAACCGTGGACAGGACCACAGCGAGGTCATCCCGCTTCTGCTCTTCCAGGCGGTCCACTTTCCGCTTGCGCTTCTTGACCTGGGTCTCATCCGCGGCGTTGAAGCCTTCTTGAAGATCGAGGTCTTCGCTCATTGAGCCACCCCGCCGGTGGCCCGGCTGATCATGGCCCCGAGGGCGCTGTCAGAAGTGACTGGGGTCTGTCCAAGGGTCTGGGCGGTCTGGGCGCCGGCCTGGGCCATCTGCATCGCCTGCTGGGCCTGCTGCTGCTTGGCGCGCTGCTGGCGGTCCAGAGCCACCAGTTGCGGGTCCCTCTGGAGCTGGGGCGGGATCCCGATCATGTCGCCATAGGTGTCCACGGTCTGGTCCCAGTCCGGAAGATCCAGGACCTCAGGCCGGGCCGTGGCCAGGTTCCCGACGAAGGCCACGTACTTCTCGATGGCTCCTACGCCGATCATCTTCTGGGCCTGAGCCAGGATGGACACGTACTCGATGGCCATGTTCATCCCCTGCACCTCGGGCGGAGGCGGGGGGATGATGTTCATCTTGACCATGATGCTGAAGGTCCGCTCGATCAGCGGGTCCAGCAGCTCGTCGTTCATGCGCTCAAGGATGGGCCCGAGCATGAGCATCTTCTCTTCGTGACGTTCCTGGATCTCAGTGGCGGTCACACCGCTCCGCTGATCGTTGGCGATCATGAGGAAGATGTCCTCAAAGAACGCCTTGCGGATGCGGGCCTGGTTCTCCTGGATATCTTCCATGAGGGCCTGCAGCTCGGGCTTGATGATGTAGGCAGGCTCGAAGGACTGGCCGCCCTGGCTGGAATCGACGTAGGTCACGTCTCCAGGGAGGAGGCTGGCCCGCTGGTTCCGGAGGGCGCTGGGTGCCTTCATTGGCGGGTTGACCAGCTTGTCGATGGCCTGAGCCTTGCGCTTCTGCTCGAGCTGAAGGGCGCGGATGTCGCCCAGTGCGTCCATGGCCGGGCTAGTCCCGTAGATGTCCTCGCCGGTGATGCTCCAGCGAGCCACCATGATCGGGAAGGTGTCGAAGCCGCTGATCTTCAGGAACTGGCCAGCAACGCCGCCCTTTTCATAGTAAACGGACCGGAAGGGCTTGTACTTGGCGTGGGGCTTGCGCTCGTCATGATCCGGGTTGGGTTCAACGGCGTGCACCACATCGACCCAGGCGTCCACACCCTGCCTCAGGTCGTAGGCTTGCCTAACCTGCGGAGAGACGTTCTCGATGCCGAACTGCTCCACCAGCTGCTTGCGGCTCATCTGAAATTCGCGGTAGCAGGTGTCCACCACGCCGCGGTGGTTGGTGCCGATGCAGTAGGACCCGATGGGAAACGGGAAGCAGCGGATCACGCTCTGGTCGTCCTCCAGGACGGCGAAGGCGTGGGTCCCGAAGACCCCCAGATCCGTGTAGGTGATGGGCAGGGTGGTGTAGAGGTTCGACCGGAGGAAGACCTCGGCCATGCGGTCGCGGACCAGCTCCAGCCACATCTTGATTGGCTTGTATTCGTTGAGCCCTGGGTCAGAAGTCTTCAGGCTGAACCAAGGCCGGGCGGGGGAGGTAAGACCCGACATCATGCCCGAGGACATGGTTCGGACGCTCATGGTGGCCGTGTTGTCCATGATGCGCATGTTCTTGCGCTCGCCCCGGTTCCGGTCCGTCACGAAGAACCGGGCGCCACGCGGAAGGATGTGGTCGCTCAGATCTCGCCAGTGGTCGATGAAGGAGGCCCGCTCGATGCGCAGGGCACCAAGACGCCGGTCCAGCTCCCTTCGGAGCTCGACATCGGGTTCAATCTTGGCGATGGCGCGCATCAGGATCCCAGCAGGGTCTTCGAGGTGGTGGTGGGGGCAGCCAGGCCGGCCGCGCCGGTGAGGAGGGTGGAGTCCATGCCGTTGGCCGCAGCCCGGCGCTTCCGGTCAGCGTTCACGGCCGCCGAGATGGCGGGGTCGTTGGGCTGCTCGGTGGGCGGGATCACGGGCGCCGCAGGGGTGCTGGAGCTGGGGAAGCACATCAGGGCCTCCGCTCGATGAGGCGGTCCAACTTGTCGTTGATCGCCTTGAGGTCAGAGCGGACTTCACCCTTATGGTCGTCCTGGATCTTCTGGATGCGCTTGTCAGCCTCTTCAAGGCTGGTGGCACGGTCCTCGACCTTGGTGACGCGGGTGTCCTGGTGGATCACGTAGCCGATGCCAGCGAAGAGTATCACCAGGAAGGAAATGATCACGTCCAGGCCGATTCGTCGTTCCAAGTGCCAGCCTCGCCGTTCTTCCTCGGGTTTGCCGTGGTACGGGCAGTCCTCCGCCTCGCAAGTGCGTCCGGTCATGGTTTGCCCCCCAAGATCTCGGTCTTGCGGTCGGATCCGGCGGAGCTGCCGAAGTAGTAGCCAACGACCGTGTCGGCCTTGGCGCTGATGTAGCCGATGAGGGTCCCGACCATGCCGATGGTTGCGGGGTCCTTCAGGCCCTGAACGCGGCCCGAAAGGACGTACCAGACAGACCAGAGGAACCCGAAGACCACGACCCCGGCCAGGATGCGGGGCGTCTTGTCCTGGGTCTTCACCTCACGGTCGCGGGCACTGGCCCGGTCCCCGGCGTCGATGGCGGCGATGGCCTCGGCGTTCTTGAAGCCCAGCTCGGTCATCTGGAGCTGGAACTCCTGGTCAGCCTTCTTGAGCGCAAGAAGTTGATCGGGAGTGGCGCCCTGGACGGCCGCCGCAAGAGCTGAGTCATCACCAGCACTGGAGTCTGGAACACCAAGAACCTTCGCCAGCGCCAGACCTGCCACTCCCCCGAGCGGTCCGCCCAGAGCAGTGCCGATGGACGGAGCCACCGATTTAACAAGAGCCCTCCAGTCGAATGCCATGGCGCGCCTCAGACGTACTCGACGCCAGCCTGCACATCGCCAGCGGCGACAGCGGTGGCATCGTTAGCGGGTGCAGCGCCGGTGATGGAGATACCCAGGCCAAGGGGGAAGGCGATACCCTCGCCGAAGTACACCTCTTTGCTGGAGCTGGCGGGAACCGCGACGACCACGACCGGGATGTCAGTGCCAACCGTGGGGGCCGTGGCCTTGTTGTAGAACCGGACCCACTTCGTGGCGGCCGAGGCGTTATTGAGATAGACGCCCTGGAGCCGCGTGATGCCCACCTGGATCAGCGCAGCATTGGTCGTCGCCAGTGCGTTCACCGAGTAGAGCGAGGATGGGGGATACCAGGTGGACATGGGCTCTCCTATGCCTTGACGACGCCGTTGGCGGTCCAGATCCCGTAGAGGGGATAGGCCCGCCGACCGTTGAGGTCCTCGTCCAGCCGGAGCTCGTGCCGAGGGATGAAGTGATGCTGGAAGACCGGAAGACCGATGTGGACACAGCCGCGCTCGATGATCAGCTGGTCCACGTCCTGCATGAACGCAGGGTCAGCGACCAAGGCGTCCCATGCATCCCGCAGGTCCAAGCCCTGGGGGATGGCATCCGCTGCCAGGCCTTCGAGGTGCGCGCTGGTGGGGCTCGTGCTGCCACAGGCCGTGTTCAGAGCCTCGGAGCGGTAGCCGTAGGAGATACGGACCGGCACTCCCCAGATGGCCCGGGCCTGCTCAAGCTTCTCGGCAACCTTCACGAGGTTGGCCGCGAGTTCCTGCGGAGGATCGTTGAAGATGCCGACATGCGGCCCGACCGTGGTCAGCTCTTCGAAGCTGAAGTGCTCGGACAGTTGCATCGGACGCGTCTCCGATTCCCAGCCTCTGGCCTGGGGACACGTCGATCCACAACGCTAGGGTGCGGAGTGATGCACAGTGATGCGAAGTGATGAACAAAGCACAATGACGAGGGCCCCGGCGAAGGGGCCCTGATCAATTTTGATAACCTGCAAGGTGCCGGTCTTTCCCGGTTGTCAGGCCACACCCTGCCACCGGGTGCACATGGACCAGCGCTTTCACACTGGCGGGGATTCGAACCCCTCCTTCCCACGATCTCGGCCAGCGAGCGGAGTCGAACCGCCTGATGGTGCCAGTCCCAGGGATCGAACCTGGTTGAGTCGCCTCGCCGGATTTACAGTCCGGTGCCCCGACCATTGAGGCGCGACTGGCTTGGTTCCCGCCAGCCTGCGCGGGATCTGGAGGCTTCTCCCTTTCGGGAACCCGGTGGCCGACCCGGGCTCATACACCTTCCAGCGACTGAGGCTCTCGCCCCCACCGATCATCAAAGCTACTTCTTCTTCTTGTCCTGCGCCACGTCCTTCTTGCTGTCTTCCTTGATGCCGTGCTTCCGGTCGTAGGCCTGGTCCTTCTTGCCTTCGCCCTTGGGTGCGGGTTTGTTGGCCATGGTGGCTCCTTGGAGGTGGGCTCGACGGCCCGGGTTAAATCGGGTGGATGATGCTGGGGTCCTTGAGAACGCCCATGTTCTGGAGGAAGGACTGCGCGGTGGCGAAGGCTGCGGGCTTGATGCAGCCAGCCAGCACTCCCAACTGGTCCTTGGCCAGGAGGACCATCTCCAGGTTCACGTCCTCGTCGGCGAAGGCCTGCCCCTGGGCCCCGGCGATCATGACCCGGATCTTGACCTGCTTGGAGCTGGTGATCTCGGGGCCCGCCCAGTCCGAGAGAGCCTGGCGCAGCACGTCGATCTCGCCGAGCAGCTGGGCGCGCTGCTCCTTCAGGGTGGCGTTCTCGTTCTGGAGGTTGATGATCTCGACCATGCTCATGAGGCGGGTCTCCGGGCGCTTGCATTGATGAAGGCCTGCATTACCTCGACTTTGATAAACAGGCGGTGGCTGAAAACATGGGTCTCGATGATCGGTGGGTCACCCTGGCAGAAGGTGCGCCGGAAGTAGTTCGGGCTGTAGCCAATGAGCTGCGCCGCCTCTTTGATTGAGAGCCAGTCGTTCTTCATTAGTCCCTCCCGCCGAAGATGTCGTATTCCATGACGGTCTTGGCCCCGCGCTCCTGGGCCGTCTCATAGGGGTCGTAGTCCATCAGTGACCGGGAGGTGGCGCCCAGGGATGGGTGGATGTGCCCCAGGCCGGCCGCCACGGGGTAGGCGAAGGTCAGGGCCAGGGCATCGGCCACGTCCGGGCTGCGCATGATGCGGGCCTTGATCTGGTCCTTGGACTCCAGGCAGATCTGGTTCTTGGAGTTGAAACTGTAGGTCGGGCTGGCCAGGTCCTGCTTCAGGTCCTGCCGGTTGGGGATCACCCCGCCGTTCTCGATCCAATCCTTCACCGACCACCACATCTCCGTCCGCTTGTTGACGTACTCGGGACTGGTGGCCCGGCCGCCGAAGTTGATCTCGGTGATCACGTGGCCCAGCTGCCGTAGGCGGTCGATCACCCCTGATCCCTGGCCCACGTCCACGAAGGTCGCGTCCGGGTGCCAGTCCAGGATCTCCTGGGCGACACGGGCAGCGAAGGCCATGTTGTCCGCCCCGGTGACCACGATGGGCTCAAAGCAGATCAGGCCCTGGCGCTTCACGATGACGCTCTTGTCGTCCCCAAACCGGGCCACATCAACGCCCAGGATCCGGGGAGACCTGGCCACATCTTCAGGATTTAGGTGGCGCTGAGCGGCGGACTCAGCCATGCCGATGCTGATCAGCTGATCCTCGGCGCTGGCTGAGAAGTCGCACAGATACTCTCGAGCGAACTCATTATCCGGCATATCCCGCTTCAGGCGCGCCACCTCATCCGGGTCCAGGGCATCCGTGTCGTAGACCGTGTAGAGGGTGGAGAACCAGTCCGGGAGGGTCTTGGCCCGGTAGAACAGGTCTGAGAATAGGTTGATCCCGTGGGGAGTCCCGATAAACAGTGCCCAGCCCAGGCGGTCGGAGAGGGCGGGCTGGATGATCTCCAGCCAGACCTCGGGTTTGATCTGGGCGAACTCATCGATCACCACGCCATCGAACCGGAGCCCGCGCATGGCATCGGCGTTGTCCGCCCCGAAGACCTGGATCTTGGCCTTGTTGTGCCGGAAGCGGATCCAGAGCTCGGACTCGTTGATCTCGGTCCCGGGCACGAGGTGGGCGTAGTGCTTCAGCCTGTCCCAGGCGATGGCCTTGGCCTGGTTCCGGAAGGGTGCGATGTAGGCGAAGTGGGGCAGGTCCTTCTGGCAGCGTAGGGCGTTGTCCAGCAGCTCCATGATGGCCAGCTCGGTCTTCCCGGCCCGGCGGTGCAGGGCGAGGACCACGAAGCGAGCCTTGTTCAGGTGCCGGTGGCACTCCGCCTGCCAGGCCCTGGGTACGTAGCCCAGACTGATCCGCTTCTCAGCCATGGGGAACCCCGGTCTCCACGACCACCAGGCCGCCGTCATCGGGGATGACCCCCTTGTTCGCCTGCATCATGCCGACCGCGGTAGAGACGGATCGGTTGGCGCCTTCCTGTAGGGCCACGGCCATCCTCAGGTCATCCGGACAAGGGGCATCGCCCAGCGCCTTGGCCTTCTTGTGGGCCGCCTCGGCGAGGATCTTCCCAGTCTCAACCCCCTTCGAAGCCACCTCGGCAAGGCCGTGGGATATCCCTTGGAGCTGATCCGCCAAACTACGCACGGACCCCTGCGCAGAAACAGGGAGCCTCTTCAGGTCGGACTCCGCTGAAGCCAGCCTATTTGCAACGTCTCGAATTGTTGCGGGGTGCGTAGAAATATTTGCGCGGATAGTCCCCTCGGAGACGCCGAACTCCTTGGCGAGCTTCCTGCCGGACTCACCTGCTGCCAGGCGCCGGCCGATCTCCGCCTTCTGGCGGTCATCGAGAGCGGGAGGTCTACCCACGGAAGGACCTCGCTTCGGTTCCCCGGGCCTTCAGGTGCACGTCAACGGCGCTCTCGATCTCCTGGGTGAGAGCATGCTGGGCCTTGTTGAGGTTCCCCATGGCCTCTTCCACGGAAGCGCGGGCGGTTCGTTCCACCCGCTCGGCGAGGGTCACCTGGATCTGGGCGGTGGCCACCCGTTCAATGAGCTCTTCGATCTTGGTCATGCGGCGGTTCCTTTCTTGAGGTCGGGTTCGGTGTTGATGCCGTGCTGGGCGGAGGCGGCGTGGAGGAACTCCAGCCAGTCCGAGAACTCCTTCTTGCCGAAGTCCCGGGTTCGGGCCCCCAGCAGGACCATGCCGCCGTCGAGGCCCTGGGCGATGCGGAGGGCTTCCCGCCTGAAGGCCGAGGTCAGGATGATCTTCCACTCCTCGGGGGAGAGCTTGGTCATGACCCCGTTCACGGGCCATTCCTTCTGCTTCGACCAGCAGGCCAGGATGGGCCACATGGCGGAGTTCTGCTCCAGGGTGCGGCTGGGCTCGCTGATGGTGACCGCGTAGCCGTCAGGGGCTTCCTGGATGGCACGGATGGCCAAAGATCGGGCCGGATGGGGAGGCGGGGTGCAAATGTAAGTCCTTTTCATCGCACCTCCTGCATTTCAAGCAGGGTCCGTGTGTGCTCCAGCAGCTCCGCCTCGGTCCCGTAGATCCTTTCCCATGTCCGCTTGCCCGCATGGACAGCCACCCCCATGCCCCCGGTCTGGTGGTGGGTGGGGCAGAGTGGGATGGTCTCGAAGTCGCTGGCCTTTCGGCCCATGGTCCGGCAGTTGATGTGGTGGGCACTGGCTGGGGTGAAGCCCAGGCCCTCCCGCTTACAGACGATGCAGCCGAGCTCCCGGACGGCATCCATGTGGTTCTTCCCGGCCTTGCTCATTTGGCCCTCCCAAGCCGGGGGGTGAGCCCCGCATTGCAGGCAGCCATGAAAGGTTCCGTGCTCCGATCCGCTTCCCGGAAGGTGTAGGTGCTCAGATCGGCCTCAAGGGGGATAGTTCCTGTCTTTCCCCCGCGCACCTTGGGAACAACCAACTCATAGCTGGCGTCTTCCCCTTCGCCCTTGCGATGGATGAATATCACCACATCGGCATCCTGCTCGATGGCGCCCGAGTCCCGAAGGTCCGACATCTGCGGCCGGCGCCCCTGGCCCTTCTCGATCTCCCGGTTCAACTGGGAGAGGATCACCACGGGGATACCGCAGTCTTTGGCCATGAGTTTGAGGCCCCGACTGATGTCGGCGATCCGATTGGCCTCGTTCTGCTTCTCGGCCCTGGCTCCCTTTGGGCTGGAGATCAACTGGAGATAGTCCACAAGAACCATGGAGATCTTGCCGAACTTGGCCACAGCGCGGTCTACCCTCCCGCGGATCTCGGCCACCGTGATCTCGGCCTGGTCGTCCACCAGCAGGGCCAGCCCGTCCAGGTCTTCCTTGGCAGCCTGGAGCCGGGCCCATTCGGTGTGGGAGAGCTCACCCAGGCCCAGGCGCTCGCTGTCGATTCCGGCCATGTTCCCGGCGAGGCACTCCCAGATTTCATCAGAGCTCATTTCCAGGCTGAAAAGTGCGGCCGTACCGTGGAGCCCCGCGCAGCGCTTCCCCCAGCCGCGGGCCATGGTGGACTTCCCGATTCCTGGGCGGGCAGCCAAGACCACGAGCTGGCCGGGCCGGAAACCGCCCTTGAGCATGCGGTCGAGCCGGGGGAGCCCGGTGGTCACCACAGGCAGTCCCCGGCCCTCCAGGGTGGCGCTGAGGCGATCCATGGCCCCGTTCCCGATATCCCGGGTGAACCGGAGACCCTTGCCCTTCTTCGTGGTAGAGAGGTCCGCCAGCTTGGTCGAGGCCGCGGCGATCAGGGACTCAGGGGTGTCCTCCTCGTTGGCAGCCATGCGGGTAAGCTCGGCGCCCGCGTGGACCAGCTTCCGGAGCTTGGCCTTCCGGGCAATGATGTCCGCGAGAACCTGCGGGCGTTCCACATCCTCACCCATGAGAACCTCGGATAGGCCAGGGAAGCCGCCCACCTTCCCGAGCTCCCCTGTTTGTCGGAGGGTGTCCTGCAGGGTAAGGCTGCTGACTTCCGTCCCTTCGGCATGGAGAACCTTCAGCGCCCGGAAGACCGCCCGGTGCTGGGGGGAGACGAAATCCTCATCGGTCAGGAAGGCCACAGCCTCAACGCCCACAGCGCCCGCACCAGGTGCGCATACCGTGGCGAGGAAGGAACGCTCGGAGTCGAGGTCTTCGGGAAGGCGTTCAGGGATCCAATCAGCTCGCATGAGCTACCTCCCGCGTGGTCATCTGGGCCCTGACAAAGCCATCCCAGGGTCCCTGGGGGCCGAAGAAATACTGCGGAGCCTTATAGCGCTGACGTGTGCTGGCCAGGTATTCACGCCCTGCCTGAATCAGCATGTCTGGGGTCACATGGGGCTGGGCTTTCAGGATGCCGTCCACGGCCTTCCCCGTGTCCTCTGGCCCGGCCTTGATGGGCCTGCCGTCCTCCGGGTCTTCCGTGCGCCACTCGTCTAGCAGGGTGTTCACGACCCTGACGACCTCCGGCCCGAAGGGCTCAAGGATCTCCTGGCGGCTCCGGCGACCAGTGCCCCCCCTGGGGGGCTTAGGGGGTAATGCTTTTTCTTTCTTCCTTCTTCCTTCTTCGGTTTCGTTTGCTTTGGTGTTTGGTTTCACATCTGGTTCACCATTTGCGAAACCATCTGGTTTAGCTTTTGGTTTAGATGGGCGGCCACCCTTGGCACCGTTCTTCCGGAGGACCAGGCACTTCGCCTCATAGGCGTTCTGCTCGGCCAGCAACCGGAGGCTGACGAGTCGAGTTCCATCCCCCTCCACGGGGGCAAAGAACTTCGTTACCCAAACCAAATGCTTAACCATCTGGTTTTTGTTTGCGACCCCGAGAAGCTTACCAATTGCGACCGGATCCGATGGGATGCAGCAGCCGTCCTCATTGGCGAAAGCCCACAGCAGCACGAGCTTCCCGAGTTGGTCGTGGTCCAACTGCTTGACCTTGGGGTCTGACAGGATTTCCTTTGAGTAGAGCTTGAACCAGGGGGCGGGCATCAGGCCACCCCGCTAATCGGATCATCACCATTCAATTGCCGATGGCCCTTGGCGAGGTGGCGCTTGGCCTCCAGGAGGGCCTCTACCGCCTTCTCGATGCAGGCGCGGGCGATGGGGTCGCTCTGGCCCTTGTGGTGCTCTGAGGCCAACTGGACGGCCATAGCAGAGGTTCGGAGCGAATACTCTCGGAGGCTGCTCATGCGACCTCCCGGATCCGGATCCCATGGACCTGGAGCATGAGCTTCCGCTTGATGACGTATTCAGGGGTTCGGACCCCCTTCACGTCTTCGGCGATCAGCTTGCCGTTCAGGTCCCGGTAGACGAAATCGGCGATGTAGTGGACCGGGCGCTCACCCTCCTGGGGTGGGATCAGTTCAAAGCGAACCTGCTGCTGGAGGTCCTGGATCACCCCGGAACGCAGCGCGAGGCCCAACTCGAACCCACGCTTGGCCTCCGCCTTGGAGTCGTAGCCGTTGGTTTTCTTGGCGCCGAACTTATTCACTCGACACCCCCTCATCCAGCAGTTGCCGCAGGTGGAAGAGCAGGGCCTCATCGTTGACGCCCGGGCACCAGCCGCTGGGGCTGCCGATCATCTCCCCGATCTTGCGGAACAGCTCTCGAAGGGACTTGACCTCGGGGTCCCGGATTTCCTTCTGGAGTTCCTGGACCGCCTCCCGGAGGCTTCCCATGGCCCTGGAGGCGCCCTCGGTGGGATTCCCGAGCAGATACCCGTGGGCATCCTGAACCGCGCTGAGGGCCTTCAGGACGTTGATACTGGCGATTCCTTGCAGGGCTGGGGCAGTCATCGGGCACCCCACACCAGGAGGGCGATGAAGATGACGGCGAAGCCTACGGCCATCAGGATTCCTTCGGCCTTCGTGGGTGCCTGAAGGTCGTGGCACTCGGGGCAGGGATACATCTCGACCCGGGGGCCGAAGTCGCTGTAGTACGGGGCCTGGTACCAACCGATCCCTTGGCAGATGGGGCAGTTTGGATTAAGCTTGGTCATGCTCGTTTCTCCTAAAAACGGGTTGCAGTTCAGGCCCGGGAGTCGCTTCCTGGGCCTGTTTCGTTGATGGGGTATCCCGCGGCCTTCAGCAGGTGGTCGAGAATGCTGTAGTCGCCAGTGACGGCGCAGAACATGGGGATCATGTCGGCGGGGATGCAGGTCTCCGACTCGTCGCTTTTCCAGTGGCTGATGGCGCTGTCCGGCACATCGAGCTCGATGGCGATCTGCTTCTGCTGAAGGCCCCGGGCCTGGGCCTTGGCGAGAGTCGTCCGCACGATTCGATTGATATCAAATGAGAAGGGGTTTCGCGGCGGCTGGAAAAAAGTGATGCTGTCTGGCATTAGGAGGCCTCCTCATGCACGGACTCAGCAAAGAACTCCGTCCAGCGAATGGCGCCATCCGTGGCTGCCTCAAGGCGCTTGGCCAGCGCCACCGATGGCTGCTCCTTCCCGGCAAGCACACGCCAGACCCAGGAGTAGGAGTCGCATTCGACCTCCCTTTGGATCTGGGTGATGGACTTGGTCAACCGCGGGCGCAAATCGGGCATGGTCCAAGTATGTATTCAGAAAACAGACTATGCAACAAAAAACACTATTCCTTTGCGGAACATAGTGTTGAGGCTGTTGACATGGATAGATGGCCTCAGCGAGACAATTTGAAGGCGAAGGTCAAGGAGGTTGGGGATGCCCTGCACCTCACCCACCAACAAATTGCCGAGAGCCTGGGTATCAGCACCGAATACCTTCGGTCACTTCTCTACCGGAAGAACACGCGCCCGGACTGGGATCTGGCGGTCAGGATGTCCCAGAACTGGAATTGCGATGTCACAGAATTCATTGACAACCCAGGAGGCGAGCCGCCCCAGGGAATCCCCAAAGAGAAATATCGAGATGGCTCCCCTGAGAATCGCGCATACCTACGGGCAATGGGGAACGACCTAGACAAGCTCACGCCGGAACAAAGGATAAATGCCCTCGAAGCCTGGCGGGCTGTGATTCGGGGGATAACTGGGACATGACCCCATCCTGGTTTGGGAATCGCTACCCCCAGCTCGAAGACATGATCGTCTTCGCTGAGTCTCTGGGGGCCAAGGTGACCTGGGCCGAAGTTGGGGAGGATGCCGTTTATTTCGCTGCCGATGCGGCGGCGGGCGAGCCAGCGGTCATCGTCCTTCCTATCAATGTTGGTCCTTTACGGATGGCATGGTTGATGGCACATGAGCTGGGGCACCTGGTGCTCCATGGCGGCTATGTCAGCAAGTGGAGCCGTGATCGCCAGGAAAGCCAGGCGTCACGCTGGGCCGTCCGAGCTTTGATCCCGGACAAGGCCATCCGCCAGTACCGCAATGCCTGCGAAGATGCCTTCATTGCGGCCCTGTCCAAGCATTTTGAGGACATCCCATTCATAGATTGTCCAGAGCGCCAGTTGGCAGCCTTCATTGCAAGGATCAGGCTCAGCATTCTTCAGGAGGAAGTGGCATGAGAATCGTGGCAATAATATCTAATATAATAGCGTTTATATTGATGGCCGCAGAAGCCATTAGAATGTCTAATAGCTCATATTATAATTCTAATAATTGGTGGCCGATGTTATTAGTGTTTTTTTATATTATATTGAATACTTTTGTTATATTACGCACAACAATCCCAAAAGAATCCTTGATCGGCCTTTACATTGAGAGAAAGAAAGCAGAAGAAAAGTTCAAACTTGAAGAAATCCATACCAATAAAAAACAATAATTAACCGCACCAAAATTGTCGAGGCCAGTCAAGCCCCTCACCCGAGGGGCTTTTTCATGCCCAAAGAAAAATCGCTCGGGATGGGTTGACATATGTTTTCCTGAAACATAGTATGTATTTAGGAAGTCACCCCACAACCCCACTCCATGGAGCGACACATGGGCATCAAGTTCAACAAGCACCACGTCACCAACGGGGCGATCAAAGCCCGCGTCCACTACAGCCTGGACAACCGCTGCGATGGCCGCCCCTGCGTGACCCTCTACGCCAAGGACTATGACCACCTGCTGGGCAAAGTCATCCCCGAGGGCTGGAAGAACGAGACCGACATCTACACCGACTACTTCGACAAGGGCCACGTGACCCTCTTCGAAGACAGCCAGCTCTACGCCCAGGCCCGGGCCCGCGCCGAACAGATCAGCCAGGAACGGGCTGCGAGGTATGCGCGATGAAGAACCGAACCGCCAACACCGTGGTCCTGCTCCTCATCCTCTCCGCCATCGCCATTGGGATCCTCCAGGGCGCCGCGGAAGCTGCCGAGGCCCTGGCCTCCCTTGCGAGTGCCTCATGAGCGCCGACCGCATCGCCACCATCAAGGCCCTGTCCCAAGAGATCGCCGACATTTGCGCGCAGTCACCCGTCATGGGATCTCCAGCATGGGCTCGGATTGAAAGAATCCAGGGCGAGATCGAGGACCAGATCAGCCTCTACAAACGAGAAGAGGACGAAGCCTTTGAGGCTCGTGAGGGTGCCCGAATCCAGGCCGAATGTGATGCCGGCGCAGCTGCTCTTCGCTTCCTGTGCACCGGACGGAGGACCGCATGATCAGCCTCCCATGCACTGCTGAAGAAATTCAAGACGCGTTGGACACCATGGACACCCCCGCCTTCTGCCCCTTCTGCCTGGAGTTCTACGACACCAACAGCCGCGAATGCCCCGGCTGTGGCGGGGACGACCTGGACAACGAAATCGAATACCACTTGGAGCTTGCCCTGGAGCGGGAAAGCATGAAGGAGACCTCATGAACATCTTTCAAAAACTCAATCAGATCCGGTCCAAGGTCGGCTACATCAAGAAGGACAAGTCAGTCGAGAACTACAAGGCTGTGACCTATGACGCCATGGTGGCCGAAACCCGCCAGTGGTTCATTGAGCTCGGCGTGATGGCCATCCCTTCTGTGGTGTGCGATACCACCCTGGACACCGGGGCCAAAAGCTCCAAGGGGAGCACCCTCTGGCGCTACGAAGGCACTTTCGAGGTGGCCTTCATCAATTGCGATGACCCGAGCGACCTGGTGAAGGTCAGGGTTACCGCCCACGCAAATGACTACGGGGACAAGGCACCCGGGAAAGCGATCACCTACGCCACCAAGAGCGCCATCTTGAAGGTGCTCTACCTCGAAACCGGCGAGAACGACGAGGCCCGGGCCACGAGCAACATGGCCCCCGGTGATGAGATCAGTGACGCGGATCTGTTTGTCATGCTCAAGGCCATTCAGGAGGCTAAGGATCTGGAAGCACTTCTGGAAGCCTACGCTTCCGCCTTCGCCAGAGCTGAAAAGGACAAGGATGCCCGGGACCAGATCATCCAGGCGAAGACCGCCCGCCAGATCGTCCTGAAGGGTCAGGCCAAGCTCGGAGGTGCGAAGTGAGAACCTTCGACGTAGTTCAAGGCTCCGACGAGTGGAAGGCCCTGCGCGCCGGTGTGGCCACGGCTTCCGAGTTCTCCAGCATCTTGGCCAAGGGGCAGGGGAAGACCCGGGCCGCCTACATGCGCCGCATGGTGGCAGAGCGCCTCATCGGTGCCCCTATGGAGACCTACAAAAATGCCCACATGGTCCGGGGCAACGAGCAGGAACCCGATGGTCGCGAAGAATACGTGGTACGCACCATGACCCTGGTGGACACCATTGGATTCGCCATGCACGATACGCTCCTCGCGGGATCCTCTCCGGATGGTCTAGTGGGTCTGGACGGTGGCCTGGAAATCAAGAGCGTGATCCCCACCACCCAACTCGACACCATCGAGGCCGGCGGCTATCCCTCTGAGCACAAGGCCCAAATCCAAGGGAACCTCTGGATTACCGGCCGCCAGTGGTGGGACTTCGCCAGTTTCTGCCCGCTGATGCCCGCAAACCTTCGCCTTTACACCTTCCGCGTGGAACGAGACGAGAAATACATCCAGGAGCTGGAAACCGAAGTCAGGCGGTTCTTGGTTGAAGTGGAACAGGCCGTCAACAAGTTCAGAGAGCGGAGGGTGGCGTGAGCACCTTCAAGGAATCCGCCGCGCGCATGGCCGAGCGCCTGCGCCTCATGAAGCGCCTGCAGCAGCTCCACCGGGAGATGGGGGACGAGGAAGTTCTGCTCCCCATCCAGGACCTTTTCAGCGCTGGGGACCAAGCTGCCCTGGATGCCTACGAGCGCGAACTGAATGAGCATCTGGGGAACCGTCCTCTGCCCTTCGAGCAGGTGGCCTCATGATCGCCGCCGAAGCCCTGGCCCTGCACCGCTCCCGCCGCCCGGAGTGCCCGCGACCCTTCATCTCGACCAGCCCCGAGGCGATCCAGTTCCAGGCCGACCTGCAGGCCTGGTGCAACACCCTGGAGCGCCTGGAGAGCAAGGCCCACTGCGAAGCCTTCGGGCTGACCCCGCTGGACCACAACCCGAAGTGCTCCCCCAAGACCGAGGACTACTACTTCCGCGAGCCCATCCGGCGCCGGCGGAGGGTCGCATGAGTCTCTTTTCTCAAAGCGAAGAGAACCTTGAGATGGTGCCAGCGCTGACTCTGGACCGGGTTCCTACCCTGAACCCCGACTCACTGATGCCCCAGGTCATCGAGGCTTTTCTGACGAGCCAGATCCCGAACAAGAAGACGGCTCGCGGCTACCGGCGCCACATCCTGGCTGCCGTGGACATGATGGCAATCGAGCGCCTGTCCGACCTCCAGCCCGTACACCTTATGGACTACAAGGCCGATTTGATGAACACCATGCGGTTCGGCATGGCCACTAAGGCTCAAGCACTGATCGCCCTCCGGTCATTCCTTAGCTGGGGGGCGGCGCTTCGCGGGCATGACCTTCAAATGGTGCAGGTCAATTACCTGCTGCCTGTCCCCAAGGTGAAGGTCATCACCCCGCACGAGATTCTCAGCGACAAGGAGATCACCCGCTACCTGGCCGCAGCGAAGCTGCAGGGCAGGCGGGACTATGCGCTCCTGGTCGTGGCTCTTGGATCAGGTGTTCGCGTGGCCGAGCTGGTCAACCTCGACGTGCAGGATATCCGCTTCGATGGCATGGGCTCCGTGATCCACGTCCGCCAGGGCAAGGGCGGGAAGGACCGCATGGTCCCCGTGAGGAAGGAAGTCCGGAAGGCCGTAGACGCCTACCTGGATGAGACGGGCCGCAAGCCTACCGACAAGGGCCCCTTGTTCCTCAGTGAAGACCGGGCCATGGGAAGCCGTGAAAGCTGGAGGCTGACCACGAAATCGGCCAGCCGGATCGTGAAGGCCCTGGCTGAAGCAGCAGGCATCCGAAAACGAGTCTCACCCCATGCTCTTCGACACACCTTCGCCGCCGCAACCTTCATGCACAGCCGGAATGCCGTCTTCGTGATGAAACTCCTCGGTCACGCCAGCATCGCAACAACCATGCGCTACATCGACCACCTAGTTGACTCCGACCTTCGCAATGCTTCGCCGGCCTTCCTGGTCGGAGGCAAGGGACCGAAGGTTTCTCTCTCACTCAAGAAGGCCGCCTAGAGCGGTTCTGTCCAGGATCGCCTGGGAGAAAGGAACTACCGATGGCTGAACTGATCCTCACTGAAGAAGAAAAAGCCGCCTCGACTTGGCTGGAACTGCCTGACGA